>LUMW01000233.1_pt1 | contig 24962 bp, 26 predicted proteins | sample 729761 | NCBI WGS metagenome assembly LUMW01 (sample SAMN03860302, study PRJNA289734) | marine metagenome | biome: seawater column; feature: ocean; material: water; isolation source: Red Sea water column Station 192 - depth 500m | place: Saudi Arabia: Red Sea | collected 2011-10-15 | depth 500 m
CTTTCGGCCAGTCGGTCCTCTAGCAGCAGCCGCCGTTTAACTCGCCCAAAGTACCGTAGAGGGCCACGCCGAGGACATAAATTGCCATCGGGTTGCCAAAGAGGGCTGTTGCGATGGCGAAGCCTTTTCCTCGCAAACGAGGATTTTTTGCGACTCGCCACAAGCCCAAAACCATGCATACCCCACTGGTTGCGTAGAAAAAAAGAAAAGCGTAGAAAAAACTCGCTGGCCCTTCGGCGGCCATCGGTATGAGTGCACAAGCAAATGCGAAGAGTAAAAGAACGAGCGAAGCTACAGAAGTTTTGTCGAGTTCTCTTGGTTCCACGGCTCCCACGTTACGTCGCGACCAGCAGGAAGGCCAGAAGGGCCTCCCGAGTGGTGTCTGATGGTCGGGCTGAGAGGATTCGAACCTCCGACCTTCGGTCCCCCAGATCGCTCAACCCCAAACCCGTGACCTGCGCAAAGTCAGGGTGTGTCACCCCCGTGGCTGCCCAGGTGGCTACCTCCGTCATGTTGGTCCGACGGTAGCCGCCAATGCTGTCGCCAGCCGATCGAGTGCTTCGCCCGAAGCCGCGTCACCGACGAGGTTGGTCGCCTCGTCGGGGTCGGTGTCGAGGTCGAACAACTCGCTGGCCTCGCCGGTGTCGGCGTTGATGGTGGTCCGCCAGTGACCGTCGGTGACCGCCTGCCACGTCGGCAGGCCGGGTCGCAAGCGGATCATGCTCGCCACGTGTTTGCGGGCGGTGTCGCCGTCGCCGGTCACGATCGGCACGAGCGACTGCGACGGCGCGCCGTCGAGGGGTGCGGCCGAGCCGGCGTCGAGCAGGGTGGCGGCGACGTCGAACGCCTGCACCGGCGCTGTCTCGACCCGGCCGGTCGTCCCCGACGGTGGCCTCATGATCAGGGGCACCCGCACCGACGAGCGGTAGAAGTTCATCTTGGCCATCAAACCGTGGTCGCCGAGCATCTCGCCGTGGTCGGCGGAGTACACGATCCACGTGTTGTCGAGTTGCCTCTGCCCCTCCAACTGGGCCAGCAGATCGCCGACGCATTGATCGATCAGTGACACCATCGCGTAGTACTGGCGGGCGCCGGCCAGCACGAACTCGTCGGTCAGCAGCTCGCTATGCGAGTGCTTGCGCAGGAGGCCCAGATGGGCGGCCCACTCGTCGGTGACCGCCTCGGGCTCGGCGCGGGCCGTGCGCTCGATCTGGGCGCTGGCGTAGTGGTCGGCCCAGATCGGGTCGCCCATTAGCGGCACGTGGGGTTGCACGAACGACAGCTGCAGGAACCACGGTCGATCGCCCGGTTGCCGGCCGATCCACTCCTGGGCCTCGTCGGCGAGGAAGCTGGTGAGGTCAAGCTCCTGGGGCAGCGGTGAGGTGACGCCATTCCAGTGTCGGTCGCTGCCTCGGAAGTTGGCCTGCACCACCTCCTGGTACGGCTCGAGTGCATCGTGCTCGCGCAGGAACCGCATGTACGGAGTCTCGACGTCGAAGAGGTGGACGTACCTGTCGAACTCCTCGACGACGTGATCGAATCCGAAGCTGCCGATCCACTCGTCGGTCGGTGCGGGGGTGCCGGGCTCGGCTCCCATCGGCCAGGCGTCGAAGTGGGTCTTGCCGATCGTGGCGGTGGTGTAGCCGGCCTGCTGGAGGCGCCGAGGGAAGGTGTCCCATCCAGGTTGGCAGTTGCTGGCGAAGTTTCCGAGCACCCCGTGGTCGCTCGGGTAGCGGCCGGTCAGCAGCGAGGAGCGTGCCGGCTGGCAGATCGGGCTCTCGGTCCAGGCATGGTCGAAGCGGACGCCCTCGGACGCCAATCGGTCGAGGTGCGGTGTCACGACGATGTCGTTGCCCGCGCAGCCCATGACGTCGGCGCGGTGTTGGTCGGCGTAGATGAGCAGCAGGTTGGGTTGTCGGTCGCTCACTGAGCCACACCCTCCCATAAGTGGTGCCCTCCCGCGACCACAGCCCACGTCCACACCTGCTGGACGTCGCCTAGCGGCCTGCAGATGGCGGTCACTGCCGAGGCACAACGGCCTTGATCGGATCTGCAACGGGGGCGGGGACGTGGACCCGCCCCAGACAACGCTTCAGGTGGTCGGGCTGGGGAGACTTGAACTCCCGACCTTCGGTCCCCCAGATCACAGAAATGCGTCCTCCGGGTCCGCTGGTGCCGTCGAGTCCCATTGTTTCCGGGGGTGGTGTCCGGGGGGTTGCTTCGTGGCCGTCCCGTGTCATGCGACGTGTGCAACAGGTGTGCAACGCAACCCCGGACAGACAGCGGGCCGGTCCCGAGAGACCGACCCTGACCTGCGGTTTTGGTGGCTCCGGGGGTGGGGCTCGAACCCACGACCTGCGGATTAACAGTCCGACGCTCTGCCAGCTGAGCTACCCCGGAAGGCGGGGCGAAGGATACCAGCGCGCCCGGTCGGCCCGTCCGGACACGGGGCCCGTTCCGGCACCGACCCGGCCCCGTGTCAGCTCTCGTCGAGGTAGTCCTTGAGCTTCGAGGAGTGCAGCGGATGCCGCAACTTCGCCATGGTGCGGGACTCGATCTGGCGGACCCGCTCCCGCGTGACGCCGAAGATGCGGCCCACCTCCTCGAGGGTGGCCTGCTTGCCGTTGTCGAGGCCGAACCGCATCCGCACGACGTCGCGCTCCCGGTCGTCGAGCTGGTCGAGCACCTCCTGCACGTCGTCGCGGAGGAGGATCCGGGCCGCGGCGATGGCGGCGTCCTCGGCATCGAGGTCGGCCACCAGGTCGGCGAGGCTGGCGTCCTGTTCCTCGCCGAGGGGCGTGTCGAGCGACAGCGGGTCCTGGTTGCGCGCCAACTCCAGCAGGTCCTCGACCTTGTCGGGGCTGATCGATGCCCGCTCGGCGATCTCCCCGATGGTCGGCGGACGCTCGAGCTCCTGCTGCAGTTCCCGCTGGGTGCGCACGCAGCGGTTCATGGCGTCGACCATGTGGACCGGGATGCGGATCGTGCGAGCCTGGTCGGCCACCGCACGGGTGATGGCCTGGCGTATCCACCAGGTGGCGTAGGTCGAGAACTTGAAGCCCTTGCCGGGGTCGAACTTCTCGACGGCCCGCATCAGCCCGAGGTTGCCCTCCTGGACCAGGTCGAGCAGTGGCAGCCCACGCCCCACATGGCGCTTGGCGATCGACACCACGAGACGCAGGTTGGCCCGGGTCAGGCGGTCGCGGGCCATTTCGCCGGCCCGTTGACGCCGGCGCAGGCGCACGAGGTCGACGCGGTCGAGGCGCCCGAGCGTGCCGGCGGCGGCCTGGTCGGCCAACTCCGACTCGGCCTCGTTGCCCTCCCGGATGGCGGTTGCCAGCTCGACCTCCTCGCTGGCGGTCAGCAGCGCCACCTCGCCGATCTCCTGGAGGTACATCCGGGTGGAGTCGCCGACCATCCCGCGTTCGGAGGGGTGGCGGGCCGGGTCGCGGCGGCGGGGCGCACGCTGCCTCGGCCGCAGCAGCCGCAGGATGTCCTCCTCGTCGGCATCGTCGTCGAGGTCGACGACGGTCTCGTCGAGCTCGATGCCCTGGGCGTCGAGTGCCCCGCGGATCTCACCGATCAGCTCTGTGGTGAGCTCGGCGTCCTGGAGGACCTCGACGACCTCGTCGAGGGTGAGGCGGCCCCGTGACCGTCCGCGCCGGAGGAGACGCATGTACTCGAACTCCGACACCCCGGCCCAGTGGGCCTTCGGGACGGGGTCACTCATGTTCGCTCCCCTCCGAATACTCGACGAGCCACCGTAGCAACGGTTCGAGGGGCCCACCGCCGGGCACTGCCTCGTGGTGCACATCGAGTTCCCGCAGTTCGATGATCGCGGTCCGGAGGTAGGAGATGGACGGCTGGTAGGTGGCCAGGTCGCCGCTCTCGCGGGCCTCGGCCTCGAGTTCGGCGGCGGCGCGCTCAGCCGCGAGGGAGACGAGGCGGTTGAGCACGCCGAGGGGGTCATCATCGATGGCATCCTCGACGGCGAGCCTCCCCAGGAGGTCGGCGGCCGCTCCCCCGGCGGCAGCCCGTGCGGCGTGCAGGTCGCCGGCCTCGCAGAGCGCCAGAAAGGCGACCCGGCTGGTGGTGTCGGCGAACAGCACCGGGTGGAGCAGCCCGGCGACCTCGTCGGGCCGGTGGAGCAGTAGCCGCAGCGCCTGGTGCTCCGAGGTGGGCCGGGTCGAGGGGGGCGCACCGCCACGCGCCTGGACCGCACCGCCGGCCGCCTTCGCCCGTCCCCGACCGGAGGGGGCCAGCCGCCGCATCTCGTCGGCCGAGACCCGGCAGCGGTCGGCGATGCTGACGACGTACTGGTCGCGCACCAGCGGGTTGGGATGCTCGGCCACGAGTGCCATGGCCTCGGCGGCGGCCAGCGCCCGCCCCTCCATGGTGTCGAGGTCGCCGCGGGCGATGGCCCGGTCGATGCGGAACTCGAGGAACGGGCGGGCCTCGGCGACCGCCCGGGCCAGCGCCTCGGGGTCGCTGCGGGCCAGGTCGCCGGGATCGGAGCCCTCGGGGAGGGCGGCGACGGCGAAGCGCAGCCCGAACTCCTCCTCCCAGGCGTAGACCCGCTCGGCGGCGTTCTGGCCGGCACCGTCGGCGTCGAAGGCCAGCACCACCCGGGGAGCGAATCGGGACAGCTTGCGGGCGTGGTCGGGCGTCATGGCGGTGCCGCAGGTGGCGACCGCCCGCTCGATGCCGGCCTGGTGGAAGCCGATCACGTCCGTGTAGCCCTCGCACACGATGATCTCGTCGAGGCGTCCGGCCTCGGCCTTGGCCCAGTTGAGGCCGTAGAGGAGGCGGCCCTTGTCGTAGACCTCGGAGCGGTCCGAGGTGTTCTTGTACTTGGGTCCCTCGGCGTCGGGCAGCTTGCGGCCGCCGAAGCCGACGGCGTCGCCCCGCTCGTCGAAGATGGGGAACACGATCCGGGCCCGGAAGAAGTCGTAGGCCGTGCCGCGCTTGGACCGACCGCCCAGCCCCGCGGCCTCGAGGTCGTCGGTCGAGAGCCGCAGGTGCTTCGCCAGGGCGTCCCACGACTCGGGCGCCCAGCCGATGCGGAACTTCCGGACCACCTCGCCGTCGTAGCCGCGGGCCCTCAGGTAGCTGCGTGCGGGGCCGGCGTCGTCTCCCTCGAGGAGCCGCTGATGGTAGAAGTCGGCCGCCTTGCCGACGGACTCGACCAGCTCACGTCGGCGTCCCCGCTGCTTCGTCTCCTTCGTGTCGGTGTAGCGCAGCGTGATGTTGGCCTTGCCGGCCAGGTACTCGACGGCGCCGGCGAAGTCGAGGTGTTCGATCTCGCGGACGAAGTCGATGACGTCGCCCTGCATCTGGCAGCCGAAGCAGTAGAAGACCGCCTTCTCCTGGTTGACCGAGAACGACGGCGACTTCTCCCCGTGGAAGGGGCAGAGGCCCATCCACTGGCGGCCGGTCTTCTTGAGCTGGGTGTGCTGGGTGACGATCCCGACGATGTCGCTGGCGTCCCGCACCCTGCGCACGTCGTCATCGACGATCCCCATGGGGCGGAAACTAGCAGCGACCTCCGACGGCCATTCCGGCCGCGGGAGGCGCGCCGTGCGGGACCCGGGTCAGGCCGGAAGCCGCCCCTGCAGGTAGCCGACGAGGTCGTCGATCGGAACCCGGTCCTGCTCCATCGAGTCGCGCTCGCGCACGGTGACGGCCCGGTCGTCGAGGGTGTCGAAGTCGACGGTGACGCAGAACGGCGTGCCGATCTCGTCCTGGCGGCGGTAGCGGCGGCCGATGGCCTGGGTCTCGTCGTAGTCGCACATCCAGTGCGGCTGGACCAGGCCGAGCACCTCGCGGGACGGCTCGACCAGCTCCGGCTTCTTCGACAGCGGCAGCACGGCGACCGTGTAGGGGGCCAGCCGGGGGTCGAGGCGCAGGACGGTGCGCTGCTCGCCGCGCACCTCCTCCTCGTCGTAGGCCGCCATCAGGAACGCCATGGCGGTACGGGTGGCGCCGGCGGCCGGCTCGATCACGTGCGGCACGTACTTCTCGTTGGTGGCCGGGTCGAGGTACTCCAGGCGGGTGCCGGACGCCTCGGCGTGGCGGCGCAGGTCGAAGTCGGTGCGGTTGGCGATGCCCTCGAGCTCGTCCCAGCCCCACGGGAACAGGAACTCGACGTCGGAGGTGGCCGTCGAGTAGTGGCTCAGTTCGTCGCCCTCGTGGGCCCGCAGCCGCAGCCGGTCGGCGGGCATGCCGAGGTCGTGGTACCAGGCCATGCGCTGGTCGCACCAGTGCTCGAACCACTCGCCGGACTCGGCAGGTGGCACGAAGAACTCGAGCTCCATCTGCTCGAACTCGCGGGTCCGGAACACGAAGTTGCCGGGTGTGATCTCGTTGCGGAACGACTTGCCGATCTGGGCGATGCCGAACGGAGGCCGCTTGCGGCTGGTGTTGAGCACGTTGGCGAAGTTGGTGAACATGCCCTGGGCGGTCTCGGGCCGCAGGTAGACCTCGGCGGCCGACTCCGCGACCGGGCCGGCGTGGGTCTTGAACATGAGGTTGAACTCGCGGGCCTCGGTGAACGTGCCGGCCGACCCGCAGTCGGGACAGGTGTCGGGGTCGTCGAGCTTGTCCTCGCGGTGGCGGGCACCGCACTCGCGGCAGTCGACCAGCGGATCGGTGAAGTTGGCGAGGTGCCCCGAGGCCTCCCACACGGCCGGCGGCGACAGGATCGAGGCGTCGAGCCCGACCACGTCGTGGCGCAACTGCACCATCGACCGCCACCACTGGGCCTTGACGTTGCGCAGCAGCAGGACGCCGATGGGGCCGTAGTCGTAGGTGGAGCGGAAGCCGCCGTAGATCTCGGCCGACTGGAAGACGAATCCCCGGCGCTTGGACAGGTTGACGACCTTGTCGAACAGGGTCTCGTCGTTGGGGACCATGGCGGAGCAGGGTAGCGACCGACCGCCCCGACGCTGGCGACACTGGCGACGGTCGGGCCTTGATCCGTGCCACACTCCCCCGATGGACAACATCCGGGGCATGGGACGGATCGGCCATGCCCGCACCGAGGGCGACCCGACGGCGGTCGTCGTACGCCGCATCATCGCCACGGTGGTCGACGGCTTCATCGTGGCCGCCGTGCTGGTGGTGCTGCTGCTCACCTCGATGGACTCGGAGCCGGTGCCGGCCGGCGTCGAGGCCGGCGAGGCCTGCCGGCTGCTCTACGGCAGCACCTCGGGGTGCATGGTTGTCGACGGCGAGGCGTGGCGCTTCAACGCCGGCCTCCTCTCCCCCACGGTCCTCGTGCCGATGCTGCTCTCGATCGGCAACCAGGTGGTGCTGACGGGCCTGACCGGCTTCAGCGTCGGCAAGGCGGTCACCGGGCTGCGGGTGGTGCGTCGGGTCGACGGCGGCCTGCCGGGCATCAAGGGCGCCCTCGGCCGCACCCTGCCGCTGCTGGTGTTCTTCCCGCCGCTGAGCTGGATCATCCCGATCGTCGAGTTCGGGATGGTGCTCACGACGAAGGGCCACCGGCGGATGGGCGACATGATCGGCCGCACCCTGGTCGTCGACCGAGGCGACGCCGGCTGGCCCCCCGAGGTCCCCGGCCTCCCGAACCCGACTCCGGCACACGAGCGCATCGACCCGCCCGGTCCGGGTCCGGACCACGAGCGCATCGACCCGCCGAACCCGATCGACGGCTGAACGGATCGGCCGCCTACGCCCGTTCCATGACGTGGCGGGAGCGGATGCGCCGTTCGAGGTGGTACTCGGCGGCGTCGGTGGCGACGGCGTCGACCTCGGCGCAGACCCGGACGTCCTCGACCTCGAGGGCGGTCGACAGGTGGCCGCCGAGCACCGCCCGCAGCACCGCCAGCGCCGACTCCGACACGGGGCGCCCGCGCCGGCAGTCGGCGCACAGCACCCCGCCCTCGCCCGGGTCGACCGCAACCAGCCGGTCGGTCGCCTGGCAGCGCACGCAGGCGTCCAGCGCCGGGGCCAGCCCCTCGTGGGCCAGGGCCTTCAGGAAGAACGCCGGCACCAGCAGCGGCGACGGCCGCTGCTCGAGGGTGCGCAGGGCGCCGACGAGCATGTCGTAGCGGCGCCGGTCGCCCTCCCCCTCCGACGACAGCCGCTCGGCCACCTCCAGCAGCGCCGAGGCGTCGGCGAAACGGTCCGGGTCGCCGCGCAGCGACGGGAACGTGTCGAGGCTCTCGGCCTGGGTGACGATCTGCAGGTCGCCCCGCCCCTCGTGGAGCTGCACCGCCACGTGGCAGGTGGGCTCCAGCCGGCCGCCGAACTTCGAGCGGGTGCGCCGCACCCCCTTGGCGACCGCCCGCACCTGGCCGTGCCCGGCGGTCAGCAGCGCCAGGATCCGGTCGGCCTCCCCCAGCTTCCAGGTGCGCAGCACCACGGCCTCGTCGCGGTAGAGCGGCACTAGCGACGCGCCCCCGCGACCGGTTGCACTAGCCGACGCCGCCGTAGCGCCGGTCCCGGTCCTGGTACTCCTTGATGGCGGCGTACAGGTGCTCCCGCCGGAAGTCGGGCCACAGCACCTCGCTGAACACCAGCTCGCTGTACGCCAACTCCCACAGCAGGAAGTTGGAGATCCGGTACTCGCCCGAGGTGCGGATCATGAGGTCCGGGTCGGGCATCCCGGGGTCGTAGAGGTTGCGGGCGATCAGCTTCTCGGTGACCTTGTCGGCCGGGACGCCCGACTCGACGATCCGGCGCACGGCGTCGACCAGCTCCGCCCGGCCGCCGTAGTTGAAGGCGATCGTGAACGTCAGGCCGGTGTTGTCCTGCGTGAGTTCCAGCGACTCGTCCATGCGCCGGATGAGCCGCTTCGGGACCCGCCAGTCGCGGCGGCCGGCGAACCGAATGCGCACGTTGCGCTCGTTCAACTCGTCGCGGCGCTCGAGCAGGATCTGCTCGTTGAAGTTCAGGAGGAACCGCACCTCGTCCTTGGGGCGCCGCCAGTTCTCCGTGGAGAAGGCGTACACCGTGAACCACCCGACGCCGATCTCGTCGGCGCCCTCCAGCACGTCGAACAGGGAGTGCTCGCCGGCCTTGTGGCCCTCGGTGCGGGTCAGGCCCCGCTGCTGCGCCCAGCGGCCGTTGCCGTCCATGACGCAGGCCACGTGGCGGGGGATCCGCTGCGGATCGAGGTCGGCGGGAAGCACGAGTCGAAAACTACCGGCACCGCCCCCTGCACCGGTGGCGCGCCGCACCCCGACAGGACGACCCCGGTACCGTCGGCCCATGGACACGGAAGCCGTCGCCGTCGCCCTCGAGGAGGTCACCGGGCAACTCCCCGGCGGCGGCGAGCGGCGCCCCGGCCAGGAGGCCATGGCCCGGGCCGTGGCCGAGGTGATCGACGCCGACGGCCTCCTCAGCGTCCAGGCCGGGACCGGCACCGGCAAGACCCTCGCCTACCTCGTGCCGGCGCTCCTCGCCGGCCGGCGGACCGTCGTCGCCACCGCCACCAAGGCCCTCCAGGACCAGCTGGCCGGCAGCGACCTGCCCTTCCTCGCCGAACACCTCGGCGAGCACCTCGACGAACCGGTCACCTGGGCCGTCCTGAAGGGACGCTCCAACTACGTGTGCCTCCAGCGGCTGGCCGAGGTCGCCCAGGCCGACGTGCAGCAGACCCTCGACGGACTGGCCGAGCAGGCCGACGACGAGCAGCTCGCCGCCATCGCCGACTGGGCGACGGACACCGACACCGGCGACCGGGCCGAGCTGCCCTTCGAGCCCAGCCCCTCGACCTGGTCGGCGGTCAGCGTCGGCGCCCACGAGTGTCCGGGCCGGCTGCGCTGCCCCAGCGGCGAGGGGTGCTTCGCCGAGCAGGCCCGCGACCGCGCCGCCGGGGCCCAGGTCGTCGTCACCAACCTGCACCTCTACGGCATCGACGTGGCGACCGGCGGGGCGATCCTCCCCGAGCACGACCTGGCGGTCCTCGACGAGGCGCACGCCGCCGAGGACATCCTCGCCGCCGCCGTCGGGGCCGAGCTGTTCGCCGGACGGTTCCGGACGCTGCGCCGCGTCGCCTCGGGCGTCCTGACGCGATCCTCCGAGGTCGACGACCTCGAGGACCTGGCCGGACGGTTCGACGAGGCGCTGGCCGGCCACCTCGGGAAGCGCCTCGACACGACCGCCGACGCCCTGGTCACGCCACTGCTCGAACTGGCCGACACCCGCCTCGAATCGCTGCTGTCGGCCCTGCGGGCCATCCCCGACGACACGACCGCCGAGGCCAAGGCGCGGGCGCAACGCACCCTGCTCTCGGCCGGCAGCCTGCTCGGCGACATCCGGGCGATCCGTGCCCCCGGCGACGGCGACGTCACCTGGGTGGAGGGCTCACGCAACCGCCCGGTGCTCTGCATGTCGCCGGTCGTCGTGGCGCCCGTGCTGGCCGAGCAGCTCTGGCCGAGGCGCCCGGCGGTGCTCACCAGCGCCACCCTGCCGCCCAACGTGGTCGACCGCCTCGGACTCCCCGAGGACCGGCACCGGGCCGAGGACGTCGGCAGCCCCTTCGACTTCGAGCGCCAGACCCTCCTCTACTGCGCCGCCCACCTGCCCGACCCGCGGGAACCCGGCTTCCGCGACGCCGCCCACGCCGAACTGGAGCGCCTGATCCTCGCCGCCGGCGGCCGGACCCTCGCCCTGTTCACCAGCTGGGCTGGACTCGACGCCGCGCACGCCCACCTGGCCGACCGTCTGCCCGTCCGGGTGCTGCACCAGAACGACCTCCCCAAGCCGGCGCTCATCGAGGCGTTCGCCGACGACGAGACGTCCTGCCTGTTCGGCACCCGCAGCCTCTTCCAGGGCATCGACGTGCCCGGGCCGGCGCTGTCACTGGTCACCATCGACCGCATCCCGTTCCCGCGGCCCGATGATCCGCTGCTGAGCGCACGCCGGGAACGCGTCGGCGACCGGGCCTTCGGCGAGATCGACGTGCCGATGGCGGCCACCGACCTGGCACAGGCCGCCGGGCGCCTCATCCGGACCGCCACCGACATCGGCGCCGTCGCCGTCCTCGACCGCCGCCTGGCCAAGAACCGTGCGTACCGGCACCTGCTCCTGGACGCCCTCCCGCCGATGCCCCGCACCGCCGACCCCGACGAGGTCGAGCGCTTCCTGCGCAGCCTGTCCGGCGAGTAGCGGGAGGGCTAGTAGCCGAGGCGGTCGAGGGCCTGGGGGCGGCGCTGCCAGTCCTTGTCGACCCGCACCACCAGTTCGAGGTACGCCCCCTCCGGGAGCTGCTCCCGCACCCTCGTACCGGCCTCCTTGAGCACGGCACCGCCCTTCCCGATCACCATCCCCTTCTGCGACTCGCGCTCGACGAGCACCTCGCAGCGGATGTGGGGCCACTCCCACTCGGTGACCCGGGTGGCGATCGAGTGCGGGAGCTCCTGGCGCACGACGGCCAGCAACTCCTCGCGGACCAGCTCGGCCACCCAGAACGCCTCGGGCACGTCGGTCACCATGTCGTCCGGGTAGTACTGCGGCCCCTCCGGTAGGCGGGCCAGCACGTGTTCGAGGAGCTCGTCGACGCCGGTGCCCTTCCGGGCCGACGTCGGGAAGTACTCGTCGAACCCGAAGTCGGAGGCGACCGCCAACTGCTCGACGATCCGGTCCCTGGCCTGGCCGTCGACCTTGTTGAGCACCAGCACCGTGCGCTCCGGCGGCAGGCCCTCGGCCACGAACCGGTCACCGTCGCCGATGCCGCCCCGTCCGTCGACGACGAACAGCACGACGTCCATGTCACCCAGGGCGGACCGGGCCGTGTCGTTGAGCCGCTCGCCGAGGGCCGTACGCGGCTTGTGGATGCCGGGCGTGTCGCAGAACACCGCCTGCACGTCGGGCCGGGTCAGCACGCCGCGCACCTCGGTGCGGGTCGTCTGGGGCTTGTTGGACACGATCGACACCTTGGTGCCGAGCATCCGGTTGAGCAGCGTCGACTTGCCCACGTTGGGGCGGCCGACGATCGTCACGAACCCCGAGCGCACCGGCTGACCCCCGTTCCGGACCGGGCCGCTCAGGCGGCCGGCGGGCCTATGCGCACCCGCGTGATCCGCCGACCCTCGACCTGCTCGACGTCGAAGCGCCGACCCGCCAGTTCGACGCCCTCCCCCACCGCCGGCACGTGGCCGAGGGCGTCGAAGAGCAGCCCGCCGACGGTGTCCCAGTCGCCCTCCGGCAGGACGTCGCCCAGCAACTCGTCGAGCTCGCCGACCGGCATCCGGCCGTGGACCCGGATGGCGCCGCCGGCCAGCGGCATCGCCAGCGGCTCCTCGCTGTCGAACTCGTCCACGATCTCGCCGAAGACCTCCTCCAGCAGGTCCTCCATCGTCACGATCCCGGCGGTGCCGCCGTACTCGTCGACGACGACCGCCAGGTGGAAGCGCTCGGCCTGCATCTGGCGCAGCAGGTCGTCGGCCTGCTTGGTCTCGGGCACGTCGTGGGTGGGACGGGCCATGGGCGCTACCGGCTCGTCGCCGCGGCCGTCCAACTGCGCCCGCATGAGGTCCTTGGCGTGGATGATGCCGACCAGGTCGTCGGTGCCGGACCCCTCCAGCGGCACGCGGCTCCGGCCGCTGCGCACGGCGACCTCGATGGCCTCGGTGATCGTGGCCCCGGACCGCACCGTCACCATGTCGGGCCGCGGGACCATCACCTCCCGGACGAGGGTGTCGCCGAAGGCGATCACCGACTCGACCAGCTCGTGCTCCTCTTCGTCGATGGCCTGCGACTCGAGGGCGCGGTCGGCCACCGCCAGCAGCTCCTCCTCGGAGATGGCCGGCTCGACGCCGCGGGTCCGGCGCGGGACGAGGCGTTCGGTGAGGGCGACCAGCGGCGCAGCCGCCAGCCGCAGCGGCGCCACGCGCCGCAGGCCCCGGGCGACGGGCGCCATCCGCAGGGCAATGGCGTCGGTCTCGGCCAGCGCCCAGGCCTTGGGGGCGGCGACCGCCGCCACGAACACGACCAGCAGCAGCACGAGGGCCGGTGCGACCCAGGCGGGGCCGAACCAGCGGAGCGCCAGCACGGTCGTCAGGGCGGCCGCCCCGAGGTGGCAGACCGGCAGCAACAGGAGCACCGGCCCGAGGTGCCGGGAGCGTTCCTGGAGGACCTCGACGAGCACGCGGCTGCGGTCGTGCTCGCCGTCGTGGTCCCCGTTCCCATTGCCGTTCTCCCGGGGACCCTCGGCCAGCACCGCCGCCCGGGCCCGCCGCATGTGGGTGAGGCTGGTCTCGGCGGCGGCCAGCACCGCCCCGCAGGCGACGAGCACCACGAGGGCGACGACACCGAGGATCTCGAGGCCTGTCATCCGGCGGCCCCTCCGGTGGTCGACTCGTGGAGCAGGCCGAGCAATTCGCGTTCGCGCTGCTGCATGGCCGCCGTCTCCTCGGGCTCGGCGTGGTCGTGGCCGAGCAGGTGGAGGATCCCGTGAACGAGCAGGAGCGCCACCTCGTCCTCGTAGGGACGTTGCGCCCCTGCAGCCTGTCGGTCCGCCACCGACGGGCAGATCAGCACGTCGCCGAGCAGCACCGGTTCGCCGGCCGGCACTCCGCCGGGGTCGTCGACCGGGAACGCCAGGACGTCGGTCGGGCCGCCGTCACCGTCGAGGTGCTCGGCCTTGAGGTCGGCGATGGGCCGTTCGTCCACGAAGTGGACGGTGAGTTCGACGCGGGGGTCGCGGAGGCCCTCCTCGGCGAGCACGTCGGCGGCGAGGCGTCCCCAGCGGCCGGCGTCGACGCCCGGACCCGTTGCGGGATCCACACGTTCGTCGACGACCACCACCGTGGACCGGGGTTCAGGAGGCTCGTCGCCCATCCGGGTCAGGGATCCCTTCGCGTGTCGCCGCCGCTGCGGTCGCCTGCACTGCGGTCATACGCCTCGACGATGTCCTGGACGATCCGGTGCCGGACCACGTCGCGGGCACCGAGCCGCACGAAGTTCAACCCCTCGATGCCGTCCAGCACCTTGTCGATGCCGGTGAGTCCGCTGCGACCGTCGGGCACGTCGACCTGGCTGGCGTCGCCGGTGACGACCACCCGCGTGCCGAAGCCGATGCGGGTGAGGAACATCTTCATCTGCTCCGGCGAGGTGTTCTGCGCCTCGTCGAGGATCACGAACGAGTTGTTGAGGGTTCGGCCCCGCATGAACGCCAGCGGTGCCACCTCGACCTGTCCGCGGTCGAGCAGCCGCTGGGCGGCGTCGACGTCGAGCATCTCGAAGAGGGCGTCGTAGAGGGGTCGCAGGTACGGGTCGACCTTGGCCATGAGGTCGCCGGGCAGGAAGCCCACCCGCTCGCCGGCCTCGACCAGCGGTCGGGTCAGCACGATGCGGTCCACCTGGCCGGCCTGGAGCGCCCGCACGGCCATGGCCACCGCCAGCCAGCTCTTGCCGGTGCCGGCCGGGCCGATGGCGAAGGTGACGACGCCATCGCGGACGGCCTCGACGTAGCGCTTCTGGCCGGCCGACCGGGGCCGGACCGGCTTTCCGCGGGCGGTGCGCATGATCTCGGTGCCGAGCACCTCGGCGGGGCTCTCGTCGGCCCGCACCATGTCGATGGCCCGGTCGAGGGTGCGGTCGTCGAGGGGCAGGCCCCGTTCGAGCAGGAGCACCAGTTCGCCGAACACCCGGGCGACCAGGTCGGCGCCGGGGCCGTCCACCGAGATCTGGTTGCCGCGCACGTGGATGGCGGCGTCGGGGAAGGCGGCCTCGACCCGGCGGAGCAGGTGGTCGCGTTCGCCGACCAGGCCCGACATCAGGTCGTTGCCCGGCACGTCCAGAGTCACGGTCGTCTCGGCCATCAGCACCAGAAGCGTACCCATGTCCGCGCCCACGTCGCCCACACGCCGCCCACACGCCGCCCCCACGCCGCCCACACGCCCCCACACGTCCCCTGTCGGGCCCGCTGCGGTAGGACTACCCTCCCGCCATGTCCGCAGATCCGCTGGACCGGCTGGCCGCCGAGGCCGGCGTGGACGAGGCCGTCCGGCGCCTCGGGCACCAGGCCTGGCTGCGCCGCCGGGCCGAGGAGTCGGCCAGCCTGCTGGGCTCGGTACCGACCTCGTGGGCGTGCGCCTCGACGACCGGCGCCTGGCGCTCGTGGCCCGCCGGGCACTGGCCGCCATCCGGCCCGACCGGGGCGTGCCCGACCTGGTCGGCGACCGCACGGTCCACCGGGACGGCCCCCGGCTGCGCGAGGTGCTCGACGAACTCGTCGCCGACCAGCCCCGGGTGACCGTCACGCTGGTGGGCACCCTCGAGCCCGTCGACGGGGTCCTCGAACGGCTGGGACGCGACGTCCTGCTGGTCCGGGAGGCCGATGGCACCGCCACCCACCTGCCCGTCGGCGCCGTCGTCGAAGTCCTCGTCGCCGACTGAGCGCCGCCCCGCCTCAGCCCTTCCGGCGGCGCCTCTTCGCGGACTTGCCGCCCTTGCCGCCCTTGCCGCCCCGTCCCTTCAGGAACCGGCGCTTGGACGACTCCTTCTCGAGGTCGGCCAGCACCCGCGAGCCCGCCTCGTTCACGATGTCCTCGGCGGCGTCCAGCAGGGCGGCGATGCTGTCGTCCTCACCCAGCCCGGGCGGCTCGTCCGGAGTGGCGGGCGTGACCAGCGTCCCGTGGCTCCAGTTCACGTCGACCATGCGCCGGGTGTACGACGGACAGTCGTCAGGGCAACGCCACGGCGCCTCGGGTGCGAGGTCGAGGTCACACTTGCGGACCGTGTCACCGTTCGGGTACGAGCGGCTCTCGAAGTGCTTGCAGTCCTGCCGCATCGGCATGGCACGTTCCTAGCCGAATCCGGGGTTCAGCGGGTGGAGGAACCGCGCATCAGCCGACCGAGCCCTCCATCTGCAACTCGATGAGGCGGCTCCACTCGACGGCGTACTCCATCGGCAGCGTCCGGGTGACCGGCTCGATGAAGCCGTTGACCACCATCGACATGGCCTGCTCCTCGGTGAGCCCCCGGCTCATCAGGTAGAAGAGCTGGTCGTCGGCGACCTTGGACACCGTGGCCTCGTGGCCGATCACGGCGTCGGCCGACCCGACCTCCATGTAGGGGTAGGTGTCAGAGATGCTCTCGTCGTCGAGGATCAGGGCGTCGCACTGCACGTGGCTCTTGCAGCCGTAGGCGTCGTCCTCCACCCGGACGAGCCCCCGGTAGCTGGTGCGGCCGCCGTCCTTCGAGATCGACTTGGAGACGATCTTGGAGGTGGTCTCGGGGGCGGCGTGGGTCATCTTGGCGCCGGCGTCCTGGTGCTGGCCCGGGCCGGCGTAGGCGACCGACAGGACCTCGCCGGAGGCCTTCGGGCCGGCCAGCACGACCGCCGGGTACTTCATGGTGAGCCGGGAGCCGATGTTGCCGTCGATCCACTCCATGTGGCCCTCGGCCTCGACCCGGGCCCGCTTGGTGACCAGGTTGTAGACGTTGGACGACCAGTTCTGGATGGTCGTGTAGGTGACCCGGGCCGACGGCTTGACGACGATCTCGACCACCGCCGAGTGCAGCGAGTCGGTGCTGTAGACCGGCGCCGAGCAGCCCTCGATGTAGTGCACCTCCGACCCCTCGTCGGCGATGATCAGCGTGCGCTCGAACTGGCCCATGTTCTCGGCGTTGATCCGGAAGTAGGCCTGCAGCGGCATCTCGACCTTGACGCCGGGCGGCACGTAGATGAACGAGCCGCCGCTCCACACCGCCGAGTTGAGCGCCGAGAACTTGTTGTCGTTGGGCGGGATCACCCGGCCGAAGTAGGCCTTCACGATCTCGGGGTGCTCGCGCAACGCCGTGTCCATGTCGCAGAAGATGATCCCCTGCGCCTCGAGGTCTTCCCGGTTTCGGTGGTACACGACCTCGGACTCGTACTGGGCGGTCACCCCGGCCAGGTACTTGCGCTCCGCCTCGGGGATGCCCAACTTCTCGTAGGTGTCCTTGATGGCGTCGGGGACGTCGTCCCAGTCGTCGCTCAACGACTCGGTGGGCTTGATGTAGTAGAAGATGTTGTCGAAGTCGATGCCCGACATGTCGCCACCCCAGCTCGGCATGGGCCGCCGGCCGAAGCGGTCGTACGACTTGAGGCGGAAGTCGCGCATCCAGTCGGGCTCGCCCTTCATCCAGGACATCTCCCGGATGATCTTCTCGTCCAGGCCCTTGGTGGGCTTGAAGACGTAGTCCTCCTCGTCGCTCCAGCCCAGCTTGTAGCGGCCGAGGTCGAGCCCCAGGTCGGTGGCGGCGTCGGTGGGTGGCATGGGGGAACTCCGTGTGGGCGGGACCGGTCGACGGGCGGACGACCGGGGATTTCTCCTACCGGGATAGTAACAATTCCCCGGCCCGGAACGGCGGGTCCTGGCGGTGGGCGGGACCTCAGCCGCCGTCGGCGAGGCGCCGCTGGCGGTCCAGCCAGCCCAGCAGGATGGCGATCGCCCGGGGGTCGTGGCGCAGGTGGTGGCCGGCCCGTTCGATGAGCCGCAGGTCTCCCCCGCCGTGGGCGGCCGCCACGGCCCGGGCGTCGAGCGGCGGGGCGACCTCGTCGTCGGTGCCGTGGACCACCAGCAGCGGGCGGGGCGCCAGGGCGTCGGCGGCCCGCTCGGCCGAGACGGACGACAGCGCCCTGGTCCAGCGGTCGAAGTCGCCGGGGTGGGTGTCCTCGCGGATCACCCCCGCGTCCCTGGCGTGGAGCAGCAAGCGGCGCGGGTTGGCCGCCCAGTCGGTGAAGTCTGCGGGACCGGCGAGGGTGGCCGCGCCACCGATGCGCTCGTCGGCGGCCGCGGCACACACGGCGAGGGCCCCGCCCGTCCCGAAGCCGGCGGTCCAGACCCCCGAGGCCCCCTGGTCGACGAGCAGGTGGCGAGCGGCCGCCAGCACGTCCTCGAGCCAGCCGTCGAGGCTGAAGAAGCCGTCGGAACCGGGCATGCCCCGTGGCGCCGGCACCAGGGCGACCCAGCCCATCTCCCGCGCGATCCGCGCCGCCAGTTCCGGGAAGGTCGCCGGCGAGTTGGCGCCACCGCCCTCCCCGGCGGGGAAGCCGTGGCAGATCACGACGCCCGGTCGGCCCCGGGTACCGCCGGTGGGACGCTCAAGGTGGGCGGCGAGGGTCAGCCCGCCGTCCTGCTCCGAGCGGAACGAGTGGTTACTCATCGGACGCCCGCCGACGGTCGGTCAGTCCAGGCGGCGCAGGCCCTGGCGGAACTGCCGCGCGCGCTCCACGTAGATCTGCGCGTTGACGAGGTTGGTTCCCTCGGACACGACCCCCTCCCGCACGGAGGCCGGGACGCCGATCGCCATCGAGTGGGGCGGCACGACCTGGCCGTTGCGGACCACGGCGTTGGCGCCGACGATCGAACCGAAGCCGACCACGGCCTCGTGGAGCACCACCGAGCCCACGCCGACGAGTCCCTGGTCCTCGATCGTGCAGCCCTCGAGGTGGCACAGGTGCCCGAGGGTGACGTCGTCGCCGACGATGGTCGGTAGTTCACTCGTGCAGTGCAGCACGGCGTTGTCCTGAACCGAGGAACGGGCGCCGACGCGGATCAGGTTGTCGTCGGCCCGGAGCACCGCGTGCGGCCAGATGCTCGACTCCGGCCCGACCTCGACGTTTCCGATCAGCACCGCGTCGGGGTGGACGTACGCGGTGGGGTCGATGCGGGGCTCGACGTCGCCGAGGGCGTACACGGCCATCAGGCCAACCCGGGTTCCTGTGAGAACGCCCCGTACCGGCCGCCGAGGAACACCAGCGGGGAGCCCTCGTCGACGTGGCTGAGGTGCTCGACACGGCCCATGACGAACACATGGTCGCCGGCGTCGACGACCTCGTGGATCGAGCAGTCCATCGACGCCAGGCACGACGGGATCAGCGGCGATCCCGACGGCGCCGGCTCCCAGTCGGTGCCCTCCCACGGGTCGCCGTCCTTGCGGAAGAAGGCGTTGGAGAGGTCCTGCTGTCCGTCGGAGAGCACGTTCACGCAGAAGGATCCAGAGGCCTCGATCCGCGGCCACGTGTACGAGCCCTTCCCGGGCAGGAAGCCGACGAGGGGCGGATCCATCGAGACCGACACGAACGAGCCGATCACCATCGCCAGGGGCTCCCCGTCGTCACAGCCGGTCACGAGGGTGACCCCGGTCGGATAGCGGCCCAGGACCTTCCGGTAGAGGTCGCCGTCGATCTGTACGGACATGTTCACCCTCCGTCCCCCGTGGTCACCTGGTTGGTCCGGCGGAGGGTAGCCCGGACCAACGGGTACGCCGGAGATTCAGGTGCGGGAACGGGTCGGCGCCAGCGAGATCGTGCAGCCCTCGGCGGCGGCGGACACCCTGCCGATCCGTCGATCCTCGGCAGCCGCCTGAGCCCCCTCGAGCAGCGCATCGACGGTGCTGTCGCCGTGCGCCGGGTCGTGGTGGAACAGCACCAGTTCGCCGACGCCCGCCTGGCCGGCCACCTCGACGGCGTAGTCGACGGTGCAGTGGCCCCAGTCGGCGCGCTGGGCGAACTCCTCGGGCGTGAACTGGGCGTCGTGGATCAGCAGGTCGACGCCGGCGCACAGGTCGAGCACTGCCGGATCGACGTGGGTGGGCGCCCCGACCGGCTCCTGGTGGTCGCTCACGTAGGCGACGCTCACGCCGTTCCAGTCGATGCGGTAGCCGTTGGTGACACCCACGTGGGGCACCACGGCGACGGTCACCCTGGCCGGGCCGACGGTGAAACTGCCGTCGAGCACGTCGTGGAAGGCGATCTCGCCCGCCAGGTCCCGGTGGCTGATCGGGAAGTACGGCGGCGCCATGAACTCCTCGAAGCAGGCCTCGAGGGTGCGGCCGTTGCTCGGACCGTACACGTCCAACCGGGCCCCCGGGCAGTTGATCGGGGCGAAGAAGGGCAGGCCCTGGATGTGGTCCCAGTGGAGGTGGCTGACCAGGGCCGTGCCGCGGAAGGGCGTGGCGGCACACGGCTCGTCGACGCCGTAGAAGCGCAGGCCGGTGCCGAGGTCCAGCAGGATCGGCTGGCCGCCGGGCACGTCGACGACGACGCAGGAGGTGTTGCCGCCGTAGCGCGCGTTCTCGTCGCACGGGCACGGGGTCGAGCCCCGGACCCCGTAGAAGGTGACGTCGAGCGCGGCATCCATCGATCGGTGAGGGTAGTGAGGCTCCGGCGGCCGGTGTCGGGGCTGTGACCCATCTCACGATGCCCTGATCCCGAGTCAGGAGCGGCAACGACGGTGCGCGAGACTGTCGGTGATGGCCTCCGTGACCGGTGCCCGACTCCCGACCATTCCCGACGGCCTGGTCGCCGTGGTCAAGGCCGAGTGCCCGGCCTGCACGCTGGTCGCCCCGGTGCTCGAGCAACTGGCCGAGTCGGCGGGGCTCGTCGTCTACACCCAGGACGATCCCTCCTTCCCGACCGACGCCGACTGGGTCGTCGACGACACCGACCTGGCGGCCAGCTGGCAGATCGACCTCGACGCCGTCCCCACGCTGGTTCGGCGCGTCGACGGCGTCGAGATCGACCGCACCGTCGGCTGGGACCGCGCCAACTGGGAGTCCTTCACCGGCGTCGACGGCCTGGGCGACGGCCTGCCCGACTTCAAGCCCGGTTGAGGCTCCCTGACGGTCGACCCCGGGCGGGTCGACGAGCTCCGGGCCCGGTACGGCGGCTCGAACCTGGCCTCGCGGCGCGTCGAGGTCGCCGAACTGGAGGACCTCCACGAGGCCCTGTTCGACCGGGGCTGGACCGACGGGCTTCCGGTGGTGCCGCCCACCGAGGCGCGGGTGTCCCGGATGCTCGAAGGAACCACTCGCAGCCCTGACGAGGTCGTCGTCCTGGTTCCGCCCAACCTGGTCGAGTGCCCCGTCGAGAAGGTGGCGGTCAACGCCGTCATGGCCGGCTGCCGCCCTGAGTACCTGCCGGTCGTCCTCGCAGCCCTCGAGACCGTCTGCACCGATGAGTTCAACATGCACGGCGTGCTGGCCACCACCATGTCGGTCGGCCCGATCCTCGTCGTCAACGGGCCGATCGCCCGGCAGATCGGCATGAACTCGGGGATCAACGTCCTGGGCCACGGCAACCGGGCCAACTCCACCATCGGCCGGGCCGTGCAACTCGTCCTCCGCAACGTCGGCGGCGGCGCCCCGGGCGGCATCGACCGGGGCACCCTCGGACACATGGGCAAGCAGGGCTTCTGCTTCGCCGAGGACGAGGACGGCTCACCCTGGACCACCCTCGCCGAGGACCGGGGCTTCGACCGCTCGCAGAACACCGTCACCGCCTTCTGCGGCGAGGGCCCGAACCTGGTGATGGACCAGCTCAGCCGCAGCCCCGAGTCGCTCACCCGCTCACTGGCCTCGAGCCTCCGGACCGCCATCTCCGAACGGGTGGTGCTCGGCATGGACGGCATGCTCGTGATGTCGCCCGAGCACATGTCCCGATACCGGGACGCCGGTTGGGACCGGGCCCGCTTCATGGCCGAACTCACCGAGTGCCTGATGGTCGACACCGACTCCATCCTCGGGGGCGTCGACGGCGTCGAGGAGGGCCTCCCTCCCGAGTTCGCCGGCCACCGCGTCCCCAAGTTCCGTCCGGGCGGCCTGCTGGTCGTCCACGCCGGCGGTCCCGCCGGCCTGTTCTCGGCCGTCATCGGCGGCTGGAAGAACGGCCCCGGCGGCTCCGACCCCGTCACGAGGGAGATCACGCCATGAGAGCCACCACCCGTCCCGTCACGAGGAAGGCCACGCCATGACCACCACGATCCTGGATCCGACCAGTGAGCAGGCCCCGGCCACCCGGGAGCGCGTCGGGCGCCCCGAGTCGCTGGCCGGGCTCACCGTCGGCCTGCTCGACATCTCCAAGCCCCGCGGCGACGTGTTCCTCGACCGGGTCGAGGAACGGCTCACCGCCGCCGGGGCGACCGTGGCCCGCTACGCCAAGCCCACGTTCACCAAGCCGGCGCCCGCCGACCTACGCCACGAGATCGCCACCCACTGCGACGCCGTGATCGAGGCCCTCGCCGATTGAGGATCCTGCACGACGTGCAGTGTGCACGACATCGACGATCTGGAGCGGCGGGGCGTGCCGGGGGTCTTCGTGGCCTCCGACACCTTCATCGACGCCGCCGAGACCCAGTCGGCGGGCCTGGGCCTCGACGTGGCCGGCGTCTACGTGGCGCATCCCATCCAGGACCGCACCGACGAGGAGATGACCGCCTTGGCGGACGGCGCCATCGACGCCCTGCTGGGCGCCCTCACCGGCCCCGCCTGAGCGGGGCGCCTCACCTCGGAAGTCGCCAGGCGCCGTTGGCGTGCGTGGCCAGCCCGTCGTCGGCGACGCCGAGGGCGACCCGGACCGCACGGCCGGGGTCGTCGGGCCAGCCCATCACCCGGGCCAGGTCGGCATCGGGGACGTCGCCCCCGCCGAGGGCCGCCACCAGCCGTCCACGGCCCTGACGGTCCGAGCCCTCGAAGGCCGGTTGGGCGACACTGACCCCGGCGGAGCCACGTGCCGGATCATCGCCCTCGCCCCGCCAGGCACAGCCGTCGGCGACCGGGCACCCGCCACAGTGCGGTGAGCGGGCGCGACAGACGGTCGCCCCCACGTCGAGCAGCACCTGGTTCCACGCCCAGCCCTCCCCTGCCGGGACGGCCGCATCGGCCAGCGACTGGGCCTCCCGGGCCGTGAGCCGGCGACCGGTCCGGCGCGCCAGCAGGCGTGCCACGTTGGTGTCCACCACGGCCACGTCCCGCTCGAAGGCGAAGGCCAGCACGGCCCTCGCCGTGTACGGCCCGATGCCCGGCAGGGCGAGCAGCGCATCGAGGTCGTCCGGCAGCCGGCCGCCATGCTGCGCCGCCACCTGTGCCGCACATCGGTGCAGGTTCACGGCCCGGCGGTTGTAGCCGAGGCCCGACCACTCGCGGACGACGTCTCCCAACGGCGCCGCAGCGCACGTCGCCACGTCCGGGAAGCGTTCGAGGAAGCGCTCCCACCTCGGCACCACCCGGTCCACCTGGGTCTGCTGGAGCATCACCTCCGCCACCAGGACCGACCACGGGTCCCGGGTCGCCCGCCACGGCAGGTCCCGCAGGCGCGGGCGCCCCCAGTCGAGGAGCGGCGCCGGAAGCGGCCTGGTCCGGGTGGCTGGCACCGCCCGAACGTAGTTCCGGCGACAGGCGCACCGGGACGACGGCCGGGCGCTAGCGTCATCGCCCGTGGCACAGGACCCCTCCCTCGACATCGAGCTGCAGCCGGTCGGCGGCGAGCCGCTCCCGCTCGAGCAGCTGCTCACGACGTTCCCGCTGGCGGCCGTCGTGCTCGACCCGTACACCCACGAGAGTTCGTGGCTGCTCGACACCGCCCGCCGCATCCTGCGGGTTTTCCAGGAGGCCGACGTCCGGGTCGCCTACCTCGTGACCGACACCGACGCCGACGGCGCCGCCCGGTTCCTCGGCCCGCTCGCCGACGAGATCCTCGGCCTCGCCGACCCCGACCGGGCCCTCGTCCGCTCCCTCGGCCTCGGCTCACTCCCCGCCCTCGTGGCAATCCGCCAGGACGGCACCCTCGTCGGCACCGCCGAGGGTTGGGACCCCGACACCTGGCGTGACCTCGCCGAGTCGATCGGCTCGCTCACTGCCTGGTCGCGGCCGGAGATCCCCGCCGTCGGAGACCCGGCGCCCTACGCGGGCACCGCCGCCCTGGGCTGAACCGGCAGCCGGCGCTGTGCGGATCCGGATCGGCTTCGGGTTCGGCGGCTCCGCCCATCCCCATGGCGCCGACCTGTTCGGCCGGCTCGTCGACGACCTCGAGGCCAACGGGTACGACTCCCTCTGGGTGAGCGAACGGGCCAACGGCCTCACCCTCGACCCGATGGTCGCCATGTCCTACGCGGCGGGACGCACCGAGCACCTCAAGTTCGGCCCCGCCGTGATGGTGCTGCCGGGCCGCAACCCGGTCCTGTGCGCCAAGGCCATCGCCAGCCTCGACGTGGTGTCGAACGGCCGGGCGCTTCCCGCCTTCGGGCTCGGCATCGCCGACGCCGCCGAACACCAGGCCTTCGGCGTCGCCCGCGGCGACCGGGCCGCCTGGTTCGACGAGGCACTCCCGCTGATGCGCCGACTCTGGGACGCCGGCGAGGAGGCGATCGACCACGACGGCCCGCGCTTCGCGCTTTCCGGGGTGCGGGTACTGCCCAAGCCGGTCCAGCAGCCCATCGAGGTCTGGCTGGGCGGCTTCGCCCCGTCGGAACTGCGGCGTTGCGGTCGCCTCGGCGACGGCTGGCTGGCCTCCTTCTCCACGCCCGCCGCCGTGGCCGCGGGCATCGCCGCCATCGACGCCGAGGCGGCCGATCACGGCCGCTCGATCGACCGGGGCCACTTCGGCGTGCTGTTGCCGTTCGTGCACGGCGCCCTCCCCGACCGCTTCGCCGACCGCCTGCGCCGACGCCAGCCCGACCTCGACCCGGCCGAGGTGGTCGCCTCGGGGACCGCCGGCCTGGCCGACCGGCTGCGTGCCTTCGTCGACGCCGGCGCCACCAAGTTCGTGGTGTTCCCCCTCGACGAGCCCGGGGACTGGCACGCCACCATCAACGAGGTCGCCGACGAGTGCCTGCCCCTGCAGACGTGAACACCCTCCCCGCATGAGCACCTCCCGACCCGTCGCCGTCGCCCCCGACACCCGCCCCGCCATGTGCGACCGCATGTGCGCCGCCGTCGAGGCCGGCGGCGGAACCCTCGCCGAGATCGAGGACGCCGAAGGCCTGGTCTGGGCGGACCCGGGCAACGTCGCCGCCTTCCCCGAGGTGGCCGCCCGGGCGGGACGCCTCGAGTGGATCCAACTGCCCTACGCCGGCATCGAACCCTTCGTCCACCACCTCGACGCCCGCTGGACCTGGACCTGCGGCAAGGGCGTCTACGCCCCGGCGGTGGCCGAGACCGTGCTGGCCATGATCCTCGCCCTGCACAAGAACCTGCACGCCTACGCCCGGGCTCGCACCTGGGAG
>LUMW01000134.1_pt1 | contig 24804 bp, 23 predicted proteins | sample 729761 | NCBI WGS metagenome assembly LUMW01 (sample SAMN03860302, study PRJNA289734) | marine metagenome | biome: seawater column; feature: ocean; material: water; isolation source: Red Sea water column Station 192 - depth 500m | place: Saudi Arabia: Red Sea | collected 2011-10-15 | depth 500 m
GGCCATGATGACCGGGAAGTCCTCGTTCGTGGACCTGGCGGCGATCCACCTCGTGCTGGAGTCCTCAATGGCGCACCTGGCCGAACGCTCGGGTGCCGAGGTCGGCGTCGAACGCTTCCGGCCCAACGTCTTGCTGGCGGGCGGGAGCCCCGACGACTTCGCCGACCTCGACTGGCGTGAGGTCGACGCCACCATCGGGGAGACCCGGTTGCGGGTCGCCGACGCCGCCCCGCGCTGCGTGATGACCACCCTCGACAACGGCGCCCAGGGTCCCGCCCGGGAGGTGCTCGCCACGTTGGCCGCCGAGGCCCGCAAGGACTTCGACATGGGCACCTACGCCTGCTTCGGCACCTACGCCGAGGTGGAGCGTGGCGGGACCGTCACGGTGGGGGACCGCTTCACGCTCGAGTGAGCGCGCGTGGACACCCCGGGTCGGGCGGAATGGCCGGACAGGTCGACATCGAGAGCACTGGACGGCCGCCCCGAGGGTCCACGTCACGGCCCGCTGGCCGGACGGGAGGCCTCAGCCCGACAGAACGTCGTAGTAGACGGTGGTTCCCTTCAGCAGCACGTTCGGATGGGCCTCCGCAACGGCGGCCTCGAGTTGCGACCACCACTCGTGGGCGCGCATGGCGTCGATGAACGCCCCGTAGGCCTCGTGCGAGTCGAAGTCCAGCGCATAGTGGGCGACCGTGTTGCTTCCGTGCGAGTCCCGCAGGAGTCGGGCGTTCTTGGCTCCCATGGACTCGTGCAACGGGGCGGCTTCCCGGGAACCCTCGACGAGCACCGGCAGCGACGCCGGCGTGCACTCCCATGTGGTCACGGCGGTGATGCCCATTCGTGTACCTCCCATAGTCCGCCATCCCCCTGGCGGGATGGTCGCGGTGATACTTGTATGAATTCGCCCAACGACACACGTGATCGGACTGGCGCCGCCCCAGGCGAGTGGCGCCGCCTACATCCGGCGGGTGCGGTCCACCGACAGTTGGAGGACGTCGGGCCTGGCGTAGTGGCCGGTTGGATCGAAATTGTGCCGCCGCGCCCGCACCTGGGCGGTGTCCAGGTCGGCGAACAGGACCCGTTCCTCGAACCGGACAGGTTCCAGGATCCACTCGCCATCCGGCCCGGCGATGCAGGTTCCGCCGTCGTGGAGTTGGTCGCCGGCCGCCAGCACCTGTTCCCGCAGCGGAAAGCCCTCGGGGAACTGCTCGGCGCGGTAGGGGGCACCCACGCTGACCACGAACATCCGGCCCTCGCGGGCGATGAAGCGGGTGATGTCACGGGTCAGGCCGGCCGAACCGGGCCAAGCGGCCACGTGTACCTCGGCGCCAGTGGCGTACATGGCGGTCCGCACCAGGGGCATCCAGTTCTCCCAGCAGTTCAGGCCCGTGAACCGCACGTCCCGATGCTCGTGGGCAACCAGCCCGGCTCCGTCACCGTCGGCCCAGACCAACCGTTCGCCGTACGTCGGCTTGAGCTTGCGGTGCACACCGACGATGCCCGCTGCCGGATCGACGGCCACGAGGGAGCAGAACACCGAGCCGCCGGAGGCCGCCCGCTCCACGATGCCCAGATACACGAAGGTCCCCGCTGCGCGCGCAGCTTCGACCACGGGGTCGAGGTCGCCGCCCGGAAGGTCCACCGACTGCTCCACGTACCAGGCGAAGGCCGCCTCCTGGTCGGGGTCCTGCCAGGCGGAGGCATTGGTGATGTCGACCCACAGCGGGTACCCGGGGACGAACGTCTCGGGAAACGCCACCAGGTCGGCCCCGCCATCTGCGGCCTCGGAGATTCGGTCCACGGCGACGGCGATCGAGGCGTCGCGGTCGAGGTATGCGGGCGACGCCTGCACGGCGGCGACACGGAGTACTCCCGGAACGGTCATCTCCGGAGTCTGGCACAGGTGTGTTCCAGCGCCCGCAGGGGACGCGTCCGGGTGCAGGGCGCCTCCGAGGTCGAATGGGTCGAATGGCGGGCCACGCCGTCCGACGTGTCCGGGTCGCTGCCGGCGTCAGGACGCCGGGCCGGGTGCGGGCCGGTTAGTTCCACTCCCAGAGTTCCCAGCGGGCGCCGCCGTCGGGGTCGACATCCCACTCGTACGCGACGGCCATGCCGTTGAGGGAGGACAGCGACGGGGCAGCCGATTCGAAGTAGACGACTCCCCGGAAGGAGAAGCCGCCGTCCGCAGTGGGGGAGCCGATCCCGGTGGCCCGGAACGTCGCCACCCCGTCGGCGGCCATGATCACGCCGGAGTTGGGGCATTCCCCGTAGAAGGAGCCGTCAGCCCGCATGCTGGCGGAGTACGTGGCGGAACTGGTGACCTCGGCACCGGCAAGGGTTCCCGTCAGGCCGAACGCATTGGTCTCGAAGTTGGGTCGGCCGTCCAGGGCAGGAAGAACCTTCATGGAGGTGGGTCCTGAAATGGACCCGAGGTGTTCGCCGAGCATCGTTTCTCTCCTTGCAGTGGAGTCGGTTGGGAGTGGCACCCTAGGTCAACCCCTCCGGGTCAACCCCTCCGGGGCCGTCGACGAGACGCGTACCGGCCGGCCCGGAGGCACAGCCCGGGTTCTCGGACAAGAGGCATGGGAGGTCAACCCGGGCGCCCCATCTTCTGCCGAGCTCCTCCTCGTAGGGCTCGATGAAGAGGCTCCAGGCATGGACCGTGCCCAGGACACCACTGAGGAGGATGCACGCGAGCAGGGAACGCAGGGGTGCAGGCACCGCGTGGACCCTAGGTGGCGGAACGCCGAGGAAATGCCGGGGCTTGGCTACCATCCTGCCGCTGTGGGGCAATCTGGCGACGAAGCGTGGGTCAAGCCGGCCAAGTGGTCGGACCCGGCACTGAAGCTGTTCCCGCGCCAGGTGGGGTTCACGGCGCCGCCGATGGACTTCGACGCCGCGCCGTCGGACTTCCTGCGGATCGCCCCGGAGACGGTCGGCGTTCACGGCCGGCTGATGCACCTGCCCGGCTACGCCCACGAACTCGAGCAGCGGGCCGCCAACCTGCACCTGCTCGAGGAGGTCGTGCACTGCATGGCCAACAGCGGCGCCGACGCCGTCGGACAGGTCGGCACCAACTGGGTGCACGCCGGCGGGACCGACTGCGACGACATCCGCCGCTTCACCACCGAACTGAGCGAGCGCTACGAGACCCCGTTCCACATGGCCGGCCTCTGCCTCGTGCAGGCCTGCGAGGACCTCGGCGTCGAGAAGGTGGCCCTCAACTCGGTCTACTTCTGGCCCGACTGGCGGGACGGCGTGGTGCGCTTCCTGCGCTCCGCCGGCCTCGACGTGGTCTGGTACGGCAACTTCGTCGACCAGGGGCTCTACGCCACCCAGGAGGAGGTCAACGACCGCACCTGGATCTTCCCCGGCGAGCTGGCGGCCGAGTCCATGCGGCGTACCGCCGCCTCGGCCCCGGGCGCCGAGGCGATCCTCGTCAACGGCATGCCCAACTGGCGCCGACCCGACGGCCTGCCCGAGCGGACCGTCTCGCGAGCACGCGACCTCGAGGCCGACCTCGGCGTTCCCATCGTGGCGGCCGACCTGGCCCTCTACTGGGCGATCTTCCGGAGCCTCGGCGTGGCGCCGACGGGGGCACAGGGAACGCTCCTGTCGCGGCTCCAGGCCGATACCGGAAGCGGGGGCTGAGTCCGTGTTCCTCGTGCTCTGGGCGACGCCCCGTTCGACGTCCACGGCCTTCGAGTGGATGATGCGCCAGCGCGGCGACTTCACCTGCTTCCACGAGCCCTGGAACGAGCTCTACTACTACGGCGAGGACCGCAGGTCGGACCGCGACGGCGACGTGGCGGCCCGACCCGGACACACCTACGCCGCCACCTGGGGCCAACTCGAGACGGCCGCCGACCGTGGGTCCGTCTTCGTCAAGGACTTCGTGTACTCCGTCGAGCACCAACTCGAGGGTGAGGCCGGCGAGCGACGGCTGGCCAGGATGACCCACACCTTCCTGGTACGGGAACCCCGACGGGTCGTGCAGGGACTCGCCCGCCACTGGCCCGACTGCACCTTCGAAGAGGTCGGCTTCGCCTCCCTGCACCGACTCTTCGAACGGGTTGCCGAGCGGGACGGCGTGGCCCCGCCGCTGATGTCCTCAGACGACCTGCTCGACGACCCGGCCGGCACCGTCCGGGCCTACTGCAGGGCCGTCGGCATCGACTTCCTCCCCGCGTCCCTGGAGTGGGAGGCGGGGGACCGCTCCGAGGTCAGCTGGTACGGCGAGGGAACGGGCCCCTGGCACGACTCGCTGCGCCAGAGCACCGGCATCACCCGCCCCACCACCGAATACCCGCCGCTCGAGGACGACCCCCGGTTGCTCGAACTCCACGAGCGCAGCCTGCCCCACTACGAGGCGCTCCTGGCACACGCACTCGCCCCGGCCGAAGGCTCAGCGGCATGAAGGCCGGACGGGCCGGCGTCCCCTTCCCCGCAGGACAGCCGCCGGGCCACGAGTGGCTGCCGGACGAGCCGGCCTTCGATCCGGACATCCACCTGGCGCTCGGCGACCTGCCGGCGACCCGGTCCCTCGAGGAGTTCGGCTACACCGCCGAGGAGGTCGGGCCGACGGCGACGCCGGTGGCCGTTTCCGAGCCGTTCCGGGTCCTCTCCGCCGAAGGGGCCGAGGTGCTGCTGGCATCGAGCCGCCGGCTCCGGGCCTTCACACGGCGCGCCGGCAACCGCATCGAACAGACCGTGCGCGGCGGGTGCTACCGGTCGCGCTTCCTGCGCGACCTCTGCCTGAGCCCGGAGGTCGCCGCGGTGATGTCGGCCATCTACGGGATCGACGTGGCACCCCACACCATGCCGGTCCACCTCGGGCACCTCAACTACGAGCCCACCGACGTCGCCGAGGCGGTCGACAAGTGGCACCACGACACCCTTGCCCTCGATTATGTGATGCTCGTCAGCGACCCCTCGGCCCTGCCCGGCGGCCGCTTCGAGTACTTCGTGGGCACCAAGGAGGAGGTCGCAGAGCTGGCGGCACGGGGCGAACGGCCCCCGGCCGGCCGCGTGGTCGCCCCCGACTTCCCCGGGCCCGGGTGGGCGATCGCCCTGCACGGGAACATGGTCGTCCACCGGGGGGCGCCGCTGACCGCCCCGGCTGAGCGGATCACCATGGTCAACGGCTACGTGGCGATGGACCGCAGCCGGGACGACCAGTCCCGCTCCCGCGACCTGATCGGCATCGACGACGACGCCGTCCTCTACGCCGAATGGGCGCGCCACGCCGCCTGGCGGGCGACGGGTCGCCTCGAGGACCTCCTCGACGACCTCGACTTCGGGGTGGGACCCGAGGAGGCGTCGGCGAGACTGGAGGCCGCCGTCGAGGACGTCACACGGGCCGTGGCGGACATGCGGGCCGGACCCCGCGAGGCGGAGCACTACGAGCAGCACGAACAGGACATGGGCCGATGACGACCCTCACACCCGAACAGGTCGAGCTCTTCCAGCGGGACGGATACCTCGTCCTCGAGGACGCCCTCTCCGACGAGGACCTCGAACGCCTGCGGCGCGACTTCGCCGGCTGGGTCGAGGAGAGCCGCCAGCACGACGCCGCCTACGGCCTGACCTTCGACGGGCGGCCCCGCTTCGACATCGAGCCGGGGCACAGCGCCGAGCGTCCGGCGCTGCGACGGATCGCCTCGCCGACGGAGCTCTCGGCGGCCTACCTCGACGTGATGCGGGACAGTCCGGCAGTGGACGCCACGGCGGAGCTCATCGGGCCGAACCTGGAGTTCAACCACTCCAAGGTCAACTCCAAGCAGCCCGGCGCCGCCACCGAGGTCCGCTTCCACCAGGACATCTGCTTCGAGGTCCACACCAACGACTCGATGCTGGCGGTCCTCTACTTCCTCGACGACGTGACCCTCGAGAACGGACCCCTCGAGGTCGTCCCCGGATCGCACCGGGGACCGCTGTACGACCACTGGCAGGACGGGGTCTTCACCGGGATCGTGGCATCCGAGGTCGAGACGCGTGCCAGGACCGAGGCGGTGCCCTGCACGGGGCCGGCCGGCACGGCCTGCCTGATGCACGGGCGCCTGCTCCACGGCTCGGCACCGAACCTCTCCGACCGGCCCCGCACCCTCTTCATCAGCGCCTACCGGGCCGAGGACTGCTACCCGCTCGAGACCAGCCACGTCCCCTGCGAGCACGAGGGCGAACTGGTCCGCGGCGAGCGGACCAACCGGGTGCGCTGCTCAGACATGGAACTGGCCTTCTCCGAGGTGCCCACGGGCGCCTCCTTCTTCGAACAGCAGGCGCAGGCGACGCCGGGGATGATGTGACCAGCGCACGGGAGGTGCAGCGCCTCGGCTTCACGACCGACGCCGGGCAGGGTCCACGTGCACTGCTGGGCCTGATCGTCCTCGAGACCGACCGCACGGTCGAGGCCGAGTTCCGGGCCCTGTACCGGAACGGTGGCCTCGACGGCGTCGCCCACCACGCGTCGCGGATCCCGATGGAGGCGACCGTCACCGCCGAGACGCTGGCCGCCATGGAGGAGCGCCTTCCCGTGGCCGCCGGGCTGCTGCCACCGGCGTTCGACTTCGACGCCATCGGCTACGCCTGCACCTCCGGGGCGACGCTCATCGGCGAGGAGCGGGTGGCGGAACTCGTCGGCGCCCACCATCCGGGGGTGCCGTGCACGAATCCGCTCACCGCCGCCGTCGCCGCCTTCCGGGCCCTCGACGCGGAGACGATCGCCCTCATCACGCCGTACAACGCCGACGTCACCCGCCGGATGGCTGCGCTCTACGAGGAGCGGGGGATCGCCGTGACCTCGATCGCCTCGTTCCTCGAGGAGGACGACGACGTCGTTGGCCGCATCGACGAGGCGTCGGTGGCCGAGGCGGTACGGACGGTCGCCGGCGAATCGGACGCCGACGCCGTGTTCGTCTCGTGCACCAGCCTCCGGGCGTTCGGGGTCATCGAGGACCTCGAGGCCGACGTCGGGCGACCGGTCGTCTCGAGCAACCAGGCCCTGTCCTGGCACCTGCTCCGACTGGCCGGCCTCGAAGGTGAACTGCCCGGTCCGGGCCGCCTGTTCCGGCACGGACTGCCGTCATGAGCACCGCCCCTCCCCGCGGCTTCGCGGTCGCCGAGTACGAGCGTCGTGCCATGGCCGCCCAGGCGATGCTCGCCGAACGCGGCCTCGACGCCCTCCTCGTCTGCACCGAGCCCGAGGTCCGCTACCTCACCGGGTTCTTCACGCCGTTCTGGCAGAGCCCGACCCGCCCCTGGTTCGTGCTCCTGCCACGGGAGGGGCGGCCGCTCGCCGTCATCCCGGGGATCGGCGAGCCGGCCATGCAGGAGACCTGGGTGGAGGACATCCGCACCTGGCCGGCGCCCCAGCCCGCCGACGACGGGATCTCGCTGCTGGCGACGGCGATCCACGAGGTCGCCGGACGCAAGGGTCGCGTGGGGGTGCCGATGGGGCACGAGACCCACCTCCGGATGCCGCTGGCCGACTGGGCGGCCCTGCAGGGAGCCACGCCGGGCATCGGCTTCGAGGACGCCACGCCGATCGTGCGTGGACTCCGCATGGTCAAGTCCGAGGCCGAGATCGCCAAGGTGGCGCACGTCTGCGGGATCGTCTCGGACGCCTTCGAGGGCCTGCCCCAACTGCTGTCGGCGGGGATGACCGAGCGCGGGGCCTTCCGGGCCTTCCGCATCGACCTGCTCGAACGCGGCGCCGACGACGTGCCCTACCTCGTCGGCGCCAGCGGCCCCGGCTTCGCCGACGTCATCAAGCAGCCGTCCGACCGGGTCATCGAGGAGGGCGACCTCCTCATGTTCGACACCGGCACCCTCTTCGACGGCTACTCCAGCGACTTCGACCGCTACCACGCCTTCGGCCGGGCCGACGATGGCGCCCGCCGGGCCCACGAGGTGGTCTGGGACGCCACCGAGGCCGGACTCGCCATGCTGCGCCCCGGCGTCACGACCTCGGACCTGTGGGCAGCCATGGCGGCGGTCCTCGACGAGGGCGGCTCGCTGGGCAACGACGTGGGCCGCCTGGGACACGGGCTCGGCATGCAGGTCACCGAGTGGCCGTCGAACACCCGCGACGACGGTACCGAGATCGTCGAGGGCATGGTCCTCACGCTCGAGCCCGGCCTCACCTGGGCCCCGGGCTGCATGATGCTCCACGAGGAGAACGTGGTGGTCCGCGCCGACGGCCCAGAACTGCTGTCCCGCCGGGCTCCGCGGGAGCTCCCCGTCATCACCTGAGGGTCACCAGGGCTCCCCTTCGTCCTCCCCTTCGTCCTCCCACTCGTCTTCTTCCCACTCCTCTTCTTCGTTCTCCCACTCGTCTTCTTCCTCTTCCCACTCCTCCTCGGGCTCGTCCAGGCCCCGGCCGGTGGCGTAAACGGCGCCCTCCACGGCGATGCCGACCGGGAGAAGTTCGTCCACCGACGGCCAGCCGCCGTCGAAGGTGAGGATCCGCAGTCCCAGCCACGCCCAGGGTCGGCCGTCCCTGGGGTACAGGTGGTACGTGAAGGCGAACCCGCCGTCGTCGAGGGGGAGGAGCCCGGCGTGTCCGGGGCCGGCGTGGCGCTCGTCGCCGTCCAGTAGCAGGGTGCCGCCGCCGTTGCGCAGGTCGATCCCTTCGAGGTCGAGGAACGGACCGGTGGGGGCATCCGATCGCCCGACCCGGATCTCGTAGGTCGAGTCGGCCCCCTGGCAGCAGCCGTACCAGTTGACGAACAGCCAGAAGGCGCCGTCGTGCTCGAACAGGTAGGGGGCCTCGATCCACTCGGCCTCACCGGGCTCGGGTGGTTCGCCGTCGAAGCCGATCAGCGGGGGTTCGGCCAAGTGGAACTGGTGGGGGTCGTCGGGGTTCCAGCGGTCGTCGCCGAGGGGGAGGCCGGTGGCCGGATCGACCTCCAGTGACCAGATGTGCCCGCCGCCGTAGACCACGAACGCGCGACCGTCGGAGGTCTCGAGGTAGGCGGGGTCGATGGCCGAGGGCTCGGGCTCCTCGGTGTTGAACTCGCCCTCGTCGGCGCAGAGCACCGGGCGACCCGCGTCGGTCCATGTGACGTTCGGGAAGGTGTGCGAGGCGGTGACGAGACCCATGCAGGCACCGTTGATCCCCTCGAGGAGGTCCTCCTGGTCGAAGTCCCCGGCCTGGACGGAGTAGTACATTGAGCGGGCGTCGCGGATGCCGGGTGCCCAGTAGGCGCCGTCGTTGTGGGGGAGCAGCTCGGCGACCCAACCGGGCTTCTCCCGGAGCAGGCACTGTCCGGGCGTGAGGGCGACCTCCTCCTCGAGCAGGAACCAGGTCTCCAAGGCGCAGTCGTATCCGCCCTCCTGGGCCTTGCCCGTGGCGGCGACCATGAGGCGGCCGTCGACCTCGACGATCCGGCTGGGGTCGTGCAGGTGCCAGTCGCCGGGGTCGGCGCCGAGCTGGCCGCGGATCAGCGGGAGGAGGGCGTCGGCCGGGGTGGCACCCGGCTCCTCGGGCTCAGGCGACGCGGCAGCGTCCACCTTGGTGCCGACCCCTCCGTTGCCGGGCACCACGGGCGCCAGCTTCATGAGGCCGAAGTTGTTGGGGGCCATGTCACCGTCGGAATCGGTGTCGTTGAAGAGGAGCAGGCCGCCGTCGTCAGTCAGGGCGACGTACTCGGCGGCGTTGTTGCCGGCGTCAGGGCGACCGTAGACGCCCTCCGTCAGGAGGTCACCCTCGTCGTCGAGGAGCAGCAGGTACGCCTTCCACTCGTCGGAGGAGCCGCTCGCATGGCCGGTGGCGCTGTACTCCTCGTACTCGTCGCCGCTGCCGCCGGCCACGGCGATGGCGCCACCGGGGAGGACGCGCACGCCGTAGCACTCGTCGTGGATCCACTTCGCCTCGTAACCGCGCGGCTGACCGAAACGGTTGAGCCACCGGAGTCGACCGTCGGCGCCGAGCCGGGCGACGGCGCAGTCCCAGTTCTCGCCACCGAGGCCGGGGGAGTGGCCGGCCAGCACGAAGCCGCCGTCTGCGGTCAGGTCGAAGTCGAAGGCCTGGACGTGCTCGCCGCCCCCGACCTCGAAGCGCTCCACCGGCGAGCCCCCGGCGTCGGCGCGCACCACGACCATGTTCTGGGCCTCGGTACCGCCGGCCTCGACCCAGGCCGTGGAGAGGACGGCGATTGTGCCGGCGGCCTCGCCTCGGACCTTGGTGCCCTGGGGGAGGTCGAGGGCCTGCTCCCAGAGGAGGCCACCGTCGGCGTCGACGGCGAGGAGGAAGCCCGACGCGTCGTCGGCGATGAAGAGGAATCCGGGATCGGGGGAGTCGACGTAGCCGGTGGCGAGGACGGTGCCGTCGGGGAGCACGTCGAGCCCACGGACGGCGCCCTGTCCACCGCCCCCGTATGCGTGCTGCCAGCGGACCTCGCCGTCGCGGTCGAGCTTCACGAGCGCCCGCTGCTGGCGACCCGCCTCGGACAGGCCGACACCGAGCACGAAGCCATCGGCGGCCTCGGCGACGGCGTAGCCGACGTCCCAGGCGTCCGGGGTGCCGATGCGGCGCTGCCACTCCTCGGTGCCGTCGGCCGCCACCTTGACGACGAGAACGTCGGTCGGGCCCTCCCAGGTGTCGAACGCCTCGGTGAGGTGGCCGATCGCCACGTAGCCGCCGTCGGACGCCTGCAGGCCCTCGTGGACGTGCTCCTCGTGGTCGGTGCCGTAGCCGCCCTTCCACTCGACCACCGGCGCCACCTCGGCCGCCGTACCCAAGGTCTTCGATTCCTCGGGAGCGGTGGTGGACGTCGTGGTGGACGTCGTGGTGGACGTCGTGGTGGAGGGTGCCTCGGTGGTGGACGTCGTGGTGGACGTCGTGGGGGAGGGTGCCGCGGTGGTGGCCACTGTCGTGACCGGGGGCCCGGCCTCCGTTCCGGAGCACCCGGCAGCGACGGAGGCGAGAAACAGGAGCGTTGCCGGCAGGGTGAGGATCCGCCGCATCGCCGTGACCGTAGACGTTCAGCGGAACCCCGTCACACCCTTCTGGCGACTGCCGGTATGCGCGGTGCGGTGGTGATGACGATCCTCGGCCTGCTGGCCGGCGGCCTGCGCGGGCGGCGACGAGGCGCAGGACCGTCTGCTGGTCGAGCAGGGTGCCGTCCTCGAGGACCTCGACGTGCACCTCGAATCCCCGGAGCCCAACGAGGCCGAGTGGGAGGCGATCCGCTTCCTCGACGAGGTGCTCCTGGCCGAGGACGTCGCGATCGTCGAGAGCATCCAGCGTGGCATGGCCACGCCGGGCTTCGACCACGGCCGCATCATGGTCGAAGAGGGTCGGACCGGGCGCAGCGAACACGCCATCCCTCCACGGGCTCGGCGCCTCGGTGACGCTGGTGGCGCCGGGGGAGGGCGAGTACGAAGTGGGGGTGGCGATGGTCTCGGGCGTTCCCGCCGGCTGTCGCGTCCACGTCCTGCCCGGTGACAGCGAGGCGTGCCGCTGGCGCGGCGGGCCTTCACGGCCCGGATGCCGCTGCTAGCCTCCGCGCCGCGCAGCGTCCGCTGCGAGGTAACACGCGAGCCGAGGCTTGCCGACACGCCTGGAGGCGCCGTCCTGGAAGAGGCGACCGTGTCCCGGGGCGGCTACCAGCCGCCCGACCCGATCGAGGCGCCACCGCTCTACGACTGGCCGCCGCGCCCGCTCGCCACGCTGCGCTGGATCGCCACCGGGCTGCTGTTCCCGTGGGGGCTCTTCTTCATCGGCCTGGCCGCCGTCTCGTGGGCCTGGCTGACCCCGGGAGTCGACAGCATGCGCTCGCTGTCGCCCGGCTGGATGGGCCTCGTCTGGCTCCGCAACGCCCTGCTGCTCACCGCCGTGGCGGGCACGCTCCACTGGTGGCTCTACATCCGCCGCGCCCAGGGCGGCGACTACAAGTTCAACGCCCGCTGGCTGGCCAGCGACAGCCGCAAGTTCCTGTGGCGCAACCAGGCTCGTGACAACGTGTTCTGGAGCATCGCCAGCGGCGTCACGGTCTGGAGCCTCTACGAGTCCCTGACCCTCTGGGCCTGGGTCAACGGGCACATCCCCGGTCGGGAGTGGGGCGACTCTCCCGTGTACCTGGCGGCGATGCTCGTCGTGGTGTTCTTCTGGGGGACGGCGCACTTCTACCTGAACCACCGGCTGCTGCACTGGGACCCCCTCTACTTCGCGGCGCACGAACTCCACCACCGCAACGCCAACACCGGCCCGTGGACCGGAATCTCCATGCACCCCATCGAGCACGTCGTCTACTTCTCGGTGTTCCTGTTCTGGTGGGTGGTGCCGGCCCATCCGGTCGTGTTCATGGTGACCGGCTTCTTCAACGGCATCAGCCCATCCGTGACGCACTCGGGCTTCGACGAACTCGTCCTCGGTGGCCGGTTCCGCCTGACCGCCGGCGACCAGTTCCACCACCTGCACCACCGCTACTTCGAGGTCAACTACGGCAACACCCCCACGCCGATCGACAAGCTGTTCGACACCTGGCACGACGGCACGCCCGAGGCCCACGAGCGCTTCAGGGATCGTCGCCGGGCCGAGAACGCCGGAAGGGGCGCCCGATGACCCGCCCCTCGATCGCCGACCTGGCTGACGTCGGCGCCGGTTGGGACCCCGATCCGCGGGCGTCCTCCTCGCTGGGCGCCGCCGCCTACGTCGACCCGGCCTGGCAGGACCTCGAACGGGACGCCGTGTTCGCGAACTCGTGGCAGTGGGTGTGCCACCTCGAGGCAGTCCGGTCGCCCGGCGACTACGTGGCGACGACCGTCGCCGGACAGCCCGTGGCGGTGGTCCGTGACGAGTCGGGGGACCTCCGGGCCTTCTCCAACGTGTGCCGGCACCGCGCCCACGAGGTCCTGAGCGGCGCCGGCAACACCCGGCGGATCACCTGCCCCTACCACGCCTGGGTGTACGACCTCGACGGCACCCTCCGTGGTGCGCCGCACACCGGCGACCTGCTGGACTTCGAGCCTGCCGACATCTGCCTGCCGGCCGTGCGCGTCGAGGAGTTCTCGGGGTTCGCCTGGGTGAACCTGGATCCGGACGCCGGCTCCCTCGCTGGCTCCACCGGCGCCCTCGGCGAAGAACTCGCCCGCTGGGCGCCCGACGTCGACGGCCTGACGCACGCCCACCGCCTGACCTACCGCATCGCCTCGGACTGGAAGAACGTCGTCGACAACTTCCTCGAGTGCTACCACTGCCCGGTCGCCCACAAGGACTTCTGCACCCTCGTCGACATGCCCACCTACGAGGTCGGCACCGACGGCATCTGGTCCTGGCAATACGCCGAGGCCGGCAAGGAGGCGAACGCCGCCTACGACGTGGCCGACGCCACCGTCAGGATGCAGACGGTGTGGTGGCTGTGGCCCAACACCTGCCTGCTGCGGTTCCCCGGACGGGGCAACTTCATGGTCCTCCAGATCCTGCCCGACGGCCCCGGCCACACCTACGAGACCCTCGACGTCTACCTGGAGTCGCCCGAGCCCAACGAGGCCGAGTGGGAGGCCGTCCGCTTCCTCGACGAGGTGCTCCAGGTCGAGGACATCGCCATCGTCGAGAGCATCCAGCGTGGCATGGCCACGCCGGGCTTCGACCACGGCCGCATCGTGGTCGAAGAAGGTCGGACCGGGCGCAGCGAGCACGCCGTCCACCACTTCCACGGCCTGCTGCTCGAGGCCTACGGCCGGGCCCTCACGGCCACGGGTGGCGGCGGCTAGCGTCACCGCACCGGAGCCACTCGGAGGACCCCGTGAAGTTCGGCTACTTCCTGAACCAGAACGACCTGGGCCACGCCAAGCCCTTCCACCAGGTGGTGGAGGAGGGGCGCCAGATCGCCCGGCACTGCGACCGCACCGGCTGGGACACGATCTGGACGACCGAGCACCACTACGGCCACGAGGGCCTCGAGGTGTGTCCCAACCCCGTCCTGATGTGCGCCGACCTGGCCGCCCACACGGAGCGGATCCGGGTGGGGCAGGCCGCCAACATCATCACCTTCCGGCACCCCGTGCAGTTGGCCGAGGACCTGGCGGTGCTGGACCACCTCAGCGGCGGCCGCCTCGAGGTGGGCGTCGGCCGCGGCGTGTACCCCCGTGAGACCATGAACATGAACCCGGTGGCCGACGTGCGCACCCCGGAGGTCAACCGCCGGCTCTTCGCCGAGACCCTCGAGGTGATGCGTCGGGCCTGGACCGACGAGTTCTTCTCGTTCGAGGGCGAGTTCTTCACCTTCCCCTACCCGGGCATCTCCTTCCACCACGCCATGAGCCCGCCACGGGCCGAGAACACCGACCCGGAGACCGGCGAGATCACGGCGCTGGCGGTGGTCCCCAAGCCGCTGCAGTCGCCACACCCGCCGCTGTGGCAGGTGGTCGACACCCCGCCCTCCATCGACTTCTCGGCCCGCAACGGCCTCAACGCCATGTTCTGGATCCCGCCGACCGACTCCCTGGTGCCCCGCTTCGAGGCGTACCGGGACGCCGCCTCCGAGGCCCGTGGCGAGGAGGTCGCCATGGGGGAGGGGATCGCCGTCGTCCGCGACCTGTTCGTCACCGAGACCATGGCCGAGGCCGAGCGCCTCGGCGGCGACGGCATCGTCCGCTACATGCAGTGGGTCTGCGAGTTCCGGGGCCTCGGCAACCACCGCTTCCCCGGCGAGGAACTCCCCGAGACCGCGGGAAAGCTCGACCTGCTGAGCTACGAGTGGCTGCACCCCCGCAACATGCTGTTCGGGACCCCCGAGTACGTCGCCGAGAAGATCCACGAGATGCGCCAGAAGCTGAACCTGCAGCACCTGATCCTGTGGTCCAGCTTCCCGGGCGTCGAGCACGAGGCCGCCATGGCCAGCGTCGAGCTCTTCACCGAGCAGGTGATGCCGCTCTTCGCCGAATCCGACGAACCCTGGGAGGAGCACGTCGCATGAGCTCGCTCGAACTGCGCAAGGTGGTGACCCACAGCGAGGAGGTCCACCGCGAAGGCGGCCGAGCCGCCGAGCCGCCCCTGAACCTCCACGGCGTCGCCGCCGTCATCACCAACCCCTGGGCCGGCCCGGACTTCACCGAGGACCTCCGGCCACTGATCCTGGAGGTCGCCCCCGAACTCGGGGAGATCCTGGTGCCCCGCCTGGTCGACCTGGCCGGTGGCGGCGAGGCGATCGAGGCCTACGGCAAGGCCAGCATGGTCGGCACCTCCGGGGAGGTCGAACACGGTTCCGCGCTCATCCACACGCTGCGCTTCGGCAACGTGTTCCGCGACGCCGTGGGTGGCACCGCCTACCTGTCGTTCACCAACTCCCGGGGCGGACCCGGCGCCACGGTGTCGATCCCGATGATGCACAAGGTCGACCCCGGCTGGCGCTCCCACTACCTCACCCTCGAGATGACCGTGGCGGACGCGCCCGCCCCGGACGAGATCGTCGTCGCCATCGGCGCCTCAGTCGGAGGACGACCCCACCACCGGATCGGCAACCGCTACTCCGACATGGAGGAGATGGGGCTCACCGAGGGGTGAGGAGCGGCGCCGAGGGTCGAGGGGGAGTCAGGTGACCGTCGAGTCCCATGTTCGCCTCGAGGGCGGCGGAGGGCGGACGCCGCTCGTGCTGGTCCACGGCGTCGGCCTCGACCTCGAAATGTGGGGAGCCGTCCTCGGGCGGCTATCCGCTGACCGACTCGTGGTCCGGTACGACCTGCTGGGCCACGGTGGCACGCCCGACCCGTCCGGAGACCGCACGATCGAGGACTTCGTGGCGCAACTGCTCGATCTCGTCGACGACCTCGGCATCGGGCCACCGGACCTGGCCGGTCTGTCGCTGGGTGGCATGGTCGCCCTCGCCGCGGCCGCACGCCACCCGGAGGCCTTCCGCCGGCTCGCCCTGCTCAACACCGTCTTCGACCGGACACCCGCACAGGTGGCGGCCGCACGGGACCGCCTCGCGCTCACCGAGGCCGAGGGAATGGCGCCGGTCGCCGACCTGGCCATCGACCGGTGGTTCACCGCCGACTGGCAGACCGCCAACCCCGACGAGGCCAGCGCCGTCCGGGAACGACTCCTGGCCAACGACGTCGACGCCTACCTGAAGGCCTACCGGGTGTTCGTGGAGGGCGACCCGCTGATGCCGGAGGGCGCCACCCTCGTGACCGCGCCAACCCTCGCCATGACCGGCGAACTCGACCCGGGCTCCACCCCGGGCATGAGCCGGGCCTTGGCAGCGGCCCTCCCCGCAGGGCAGGCTCTGGTCCTGCCCGGCCTCCACCACCTCCCACCCATCGAGGCACCCGACGAGTTCGTCGGACCCCTCCTGCACTTCCTGGACGAGGAGCAGCCATGACCGACCTGAGCACCGCGAACACCGACTACCTCATGTACATCGACGGAGAGTTCTGCGAGGCCTCCGACGGTGGACGCTTCGAATCTGTCAACCCCGCCAACGGCCTGGCCTGGGCCACGGCGCCGGCCGCCACCGAGGAGGACGTCGACCGGGCCGTGCGGGCCGCCCACCGGGCGCTCCGGGAGGGTCCCTGGCCGGCCATGACCGCCACCCAGCGGGGGAAGCTGCTCTTCCGACTGGCCGACCTCATGGAGGAGCACAGCGAGTTGCTGGGCTCCGTGGAGACGACCGACAGCGGCAAGCTGGCCGTGGAGACCCGCGGGCAGTCGGCCTACGTGGCCGAGTACTACCGCTACTACGGCGGGTTGGCCGACAAGATCCAGGGCGCCACCCTGCCGATGGACAAGCCGGACCTGCACGTGTACACGCTGCGGGAGCCCATCGGGGTGGTCGCCGGCGTCGTGCCGTGGAACGCCGAGATGCTCCTCACCGGCACCAAGGCGGCCCCGGCCCTCGCCGCCGGCAACACCGTCGTGATCAAGTCCTCGGAGCACGCCCCGGCGCCCGTCCTCGAGTTCGCCCGCCTCGTCGAGGAGGCGGGGTTCCCGCCCGGGGTGTTCAACCTGGTCACCGGGTTCGGCGAGCCCTGCGGGCGAGCCCTCACCAGCCACCCGCTCGTCAGCCGGGTCTCGTTCACCGGCGGGACCGAGGCGGCCCGCCACGTCGTCGCCAACACCGCCAACAACTTCGCCCACCTGTCCCTGGAGCTGGGCGGGAAGTCACCGATCCTGGTCTTCGACGACGCCGACCTGGAGGGCGCTGTGAACGGCGCCGTGGCCGGCAACTTCGGCGCCAGCGGCCAGAGCTGCGTCGCCGGTTCCCGGGTCTTCGTCCAGTCGGGCATCTACGCCGACTTCATCGACGCCGTGGTGCAGCGGGCCGAACAGGTCCGCATCGGCGACCCGCTCGAGGCCGACACGCAGATGGGCCCGCTGGCCACGCAGGCACAGCGGGACCGGGCCGAGGAGGTGGTGGCCGAGTCGGTCGCCCAGGGGGCCACGCTGCACACCGGTGGCGGCCGACCGCCAGGCCTCGAGGCCGGCTGGTACTTTCAGCCCACGCTTCTGGGCTGCCCGGACCAGTCGATCCGCAGCACGCAGGTCGAGCTGTTCGCCCCGGTCATGTCGGCGCTCAAGTTCGAGACCGAGGAAGAGGGCATCGCCCTCGCCAACGACACGGTGTTCGGCCTCGGCGCCGGGGTGTTCACCGAGAACCTGGCTCGCGCCCACCGCGTGGCCGCCGCCGTCCACTCCGGGATCGTCTGGATCAACACCTACCGGGCGATCTCGCCGATCTCGCCGTTCGGGGGCTACGGCCAGAGTGGCTACGGTCGGGAGGCCGGCCTGGACGTCATCCAGGAGTTCACCCGCACCAAGGCGGTCTGGGTCAACACGTCCTCGGCGCCGATGGCGAACCCGTTCGTGATGCGCTGAGCGAGCCCGCGTTCACCGGACCGCCGGCGGCGTGGGATCGTTGGCCATGGCTGAGAGCGACTTCCAGGGCACGATCCGCCGGCTGACCAGCGAGTCCGAGCCGTGGTGGCCCGACCCGGTACTCCCGCCGGCAGGCACGCCAAACGTGGTGGTCATCCTGCTGGACGACACCGGCTTCGGGCATCTGGGCTGCTTCGGCGGCCTCGTCGACACCCCCAACTTCGACCGGCTGGCCGCACGCGGGCTGCGCTACAGCAACTTCCACACGACGGCCCTGTGCTCGCCGACCCGGGCGTGCCTCCTGACCGGCCGAAACCACCACTCGGTCGGCATGCGCGCCCTGTCGAACTTCGACACCGGCTTCCCGAACATGCGCGGCCGCATCGCGGCCAGCGCCGGGACCCTCGCCGAGGTCCTCCACGAGGAGGGGTTCGCCACCTTCGCGGTGGGGAAGTGGCACCTGACGCCGATGCGGGAGGCCTCGGCCGCCGGCCCGTTCACGGACTGGCCGCTCCAGAAGGGCTTCGACCGCTTCTACGGCTTCATGCAGGGCGAGACCGACCAGTTCCACCCGGAACTCTCGGAGGACAACCGCCCCACCCCGGTGCCGCGCACGCCCGAGGAGGGCTACCACGTCAGCGAGGACCTCGTCGACCAGGCCATCGGCATGGTCCGCACCAAGGCGTCCCTGGTGCCCGAGCGGCCCTTCTTCCTGTACCTGGCGTTCGGGGCCACGCACGCACCCCACCAGGCCCCCGACGCCTACCTGGAGAAGTGGCGGGGCCGCTTCGACGACGGCTGGGACGCCTGCCGGCAGCGGGTCTACGAGCGCCAACTCGAGATGGGCGTCATCCCGCCCGGCACCCAGCTGGCCCCCCGGAACCCCGGGGTCCGTCCCTGGGAGGAACTCGACGGCGACGAGCAGCGGGTGGCCTGCCGCCTCCAGGAGGCCTTCGCCGCCATGCTGGACCACACCGACGCCCAGGTGGGCCGCCTCCTCGACGAACTCGACCACCTGGGGCTGGCGGACGACACCATCGTGGTGGCGCTCAGCGACAACGGCGCCTCCCGGGAGGGCTTCGAGACCGGCATCGTCGACACCTTCCGGTACTTCAACAACATCCCGCAGCCCCTCGACGAGATGGTGGAGCGGATCGACGACATCGGCACCCGGCGCAGCAACACCAACTACCCGCGTGGCTGGGCGCAGGTCGGCAACACCCCGGGGCGCTGGTACAAGTCGCACACGCACGCCGGCGGCGTCCGGGACCCGTTGATCGTCTCGTGGCCTGGCGGCATCGACGCCACGGTCCACGGCCAGGTCCGGACGCAGTTCCACCACGTCGTCGACCTGGCGCCGACGATCCTCGAGGTCCTCGGCGTCGAGGCGCCGGCGTCGATCAAGGGCATCGAACAGCAACCCGTCGAGGGCACCAGCCTGGCCTACACGTTCGGACCGGAGGCCGCCGACGCCGCGGCGGTCCCCACCCGGAAGGCGGCGCAGTACTTCGAGATGCAGGGCAACCGGGCCATCTGGGCCGACGGCTGGAAGGCGGTCTCGAAGCACGAGCACGATCCGCTCCACAGCTTCGAGGACGGCCTCGAGGAGGGCAACTGGGAACTGTTCCACCTCGACGAGGACTTCTCCGAGTGTCGCGACCTGGCGGCCTCCGAGCCGGAGCGGCTGCGGGCCATGATCGACCTGTTCTGGTCCGAGGCGGAGAGGTACGACGTCCTGCCGATCATGGACCGCGCCGGCAACCTCTTTGCCGGCCACGCCACGGCCGGCACGCCGGCCAGCCGCAGCACCTTCGCCTACCACCCGCCGCTGGCCCGCGTCCCGCCCGAGGGGGCGCCACCCTTCGGATCCCGCAACTGGACGATGCGGTTCGAGGTCGACCGACCGCAGGGGGACGAGGTGGGCGTCCTCCTCGCCTTCGGGACCTTCAACAACGGGCTGGTCGTGTACGTGGATGCCGAGGGCCACCTCGTCTACGACCACAACGCCTTCACGACCCACACCGTTCTGCGGTCGGAGGACGCGGTGCCGGCGGGCTCCAGCGTCCTGGAGGTGCAGCAGCAGCGGATCCGGAGAGGGCCGGGCCGGGCCTGGCTGCTCGTCGACGGCGTCCCGTCCGCCGAGGCCGACATCCCGCTGATCCCGACCATGATCTCGCCGGTCGGGATGGACCTCGGCCACAACCCGACGGGCATCTCCGACGCCTACGAGGCCCCCTTCGCGTTCAGCGGCCGTCTGGGACGGGTCACGATCCGGACCGATCGGACGTTCCGACCCGACGAGGAGGTCGCCTTCGCCGTCGAGGCGGCGTTCGCAACCGACTGAACGGCGTCTCAGCCCTCGCCCAGTACCCGCTCACGCGTCGGGACCCGCCATCCGACGTAGCCGATGCCGACCAGTCCCACGGCAACGACCAGGAGGCGCACCCAGAGGGGGTCGATGAAGATCCCGGCGCTGGTACCACAGGCCAGCGTGATCATCCCGATGGCCCAGGCCTTGGCGCGGCGGGGCATGCCGAGTCCGGCGCGGTGGTCCCGCACGGTCTGTCCCACCCGGGGCAGGTCGAGTACCCACTGTTCCAGCCGGGGCGAGCAGCGGGCGAAGCAGCCTGCCGCGATGATCAGGAAGATCGTGGTCGGCAGGCCGGGTACGACCACGCCCAGCAGGCCGAGGCCGAGCGAGAGCAGGCCGACGAGCAGCCACAGCAGCCGGGCCGGGCCGGAACTGAGTCGGGGAGCCGAGGTGGGGTCGTCCACGTCGCAGGAGGCTAGGCGTGCCTACCAGACGGCGACGGGATCGAGGTCGGCGACCTCGCGCATCCGGGCGTAGCGGGCGGCGAAGTCGGGGTGGCGGCGTCGTCGGCCGTCCTGCGCCGGAGGCGTGGCCGCCGTCCCATCGATGTCGAATCGCTGCTCCAGGAGGGCCACCCAGCGGGAACGCAACTCGGCCAGCGAGCTCGTGGCGACGCCGGCCGCCACGAGCGCCCGTTCGCCGTCGGTCGGCTCGAAGATCCCGAGTCCGAGGGGGAGGAGGCGCTCGACGGCGGCCAGGAGCCGGCCGCTGCTCTCCGGCTCGGACAGGAGGGCGTCGAGGAGGGCGTCGGCGTGGCGGCGGTGGAATGACTCCTCGCGGAGGACACGGTCGACGAGGCCGGCCACCTCCGGCACGGAGGAGTCGGCCAGCGCCTGCCATCGGAGCTCCTCGGCGGTGTCGTGCATCCAGTGTCGGATCAGCGCCTCGTCCCAGCCGGCGGTGTCGTACTCCACGAGGTGGCACGAACGGTACCCGTCGGCGGCGCGCCCGATCGTTCGTCCTGGCCGATGCTGGCGAGCGCCATGTCCTCCTCGAGGAAGGGGGCGACACCGATCCACTCGGTGTGCTGCTGTCCCATGAGGTGGTCGTCGTCGGCGAGGGCCAGGAGGTACTCGCGGAGTTCGGGGGCCTCGAGGGTCACGTCGCTCATGCGTTCTCCTCCCGGAGCCGCTGTCGGCGCTCGGCGACCCGGCTCCCGTCGTTGTGCCGGTGTGGCTTGTCGGCGTTGGGGGCCACGAACTCGCCGTCGCCTACCACGAGGTGGTCGCGGTCGACGAGCCACAAGCGGTCGCCCTCGGCCCGGCGGGCGTAGTTCTCCCGCGCGAGAACCAGTGCCAACTCGTCGTCGGCGGCCTCGATGCTCCCGGCGTGGCGGAACTCGTCCCGGCCGGGGCGCTTCAGGAAGACCTCGTAGACGCGCATGGCTCCGAACCCCTCCCTAGCCCCGCAGGACCTCGACGACCTCGCCGCAGGAGGCGCAACGGTGCACGGCGCGACAGCGGCTGGGGCCGAACGCCGAGTGTTCGTCGGTGTGGCCGCCGCAGCGGGGACAGGCGACCCGTGGCGTGATGGCGACGGCGACCGTGAAGTCGGCGGCGAGGCGGTCCCGTGCGGCGGGCGCCACCCGCTCGACGGTCCAGGCCGGTCCGGGTAGCCATGCGACCTCGACAGAGGTGACGCCCTCGACGTCACCGACGGCGCCTCGTACCTCGTCGGCGATCACGGCGAGGGCCGGACACCCCGAGAAGGTCGGGATCAGGCCGACCTCGACGTGGCCGTCGTCGACCCGGACCTGCTCGAGCAGGCCCAGGTCCACGATCGAGATGCCCGGGTACTCGGGGTCGTCCACGCCGGCGACGGCCGACCGGACTGCTTCCTCGAGGGTCGGCAGGGCGATGGTCATGCCGCCTCCCGCTGTCTGGCCACCCGGTCGAGGGCCTCGCGAACCCAGCGGGTTTCGGACCAGTTGGCGGCTGCCTCGCCGATGCGGCGGGCGGAGTCGGGACCGCCCTGACGCAGCGTGCGCTTCAGCGGCTCCCAGTCGATCTCGCCGATGGACCAGCGTCCGGCCTCCTCGTCCCAGGCCAGGTCGGGGTCGGGGATCGTGAAGCCGTACCCCTGGAGGAGTGGGACGAACTTCTGGACCCAGCGGTCGCGGAGCACCTCGTTGCGCTCCGACTTGATGTGCCAGCGCATCAGCACGTCGTCGGGCTTCGAGTCGGGGCCGAACAGCTGCATGGCGGGCCACCACCAGCGGTCGAGGGAGTCCTGGAACATGGCCCGCTGGAACTCGGTGCCCTCGGCGATTCGCAGGACCCGTTCCTCGCCGAACCGCATGTGGAAGCCCTCCTCGGTGATGATCCGCTTCAGGATCCGCCGGTACGGGCCGTAGGAGCAGTTCTTGAAGACCGCCTGCTGGCTGGCCAGCGCCGCGGCGTCCACGAGGAAGGCGATGGCGATCTGGTCGCCCCAGGTGACCGCCCGGTAGTGGAACACGTTGTGGAAGCGGCTCTTCCCGGCGAAAAGGTCCTCGAGCATCTCCGCCCGGGTCTTGACGCCCAGGTCGGCGGCGACCATGTAGAGGAGGTGCCCGTGGCCGATCTCGTCCTGCGTCTTGGCGAGGACCGCCATCTTGTGGCGCAGTCCCGGGGTTCTCGGGATCCAGTCCCGCTCGGTGAGGCCGCCCATCAGCTCGCTGTTGGCGTGCATCTCGATGAAGCGGAACACCTCCTGGCGGTAGGCATCGGGCATGTCGTCGTCGGCCTCGACGATGCCGCCCTCGTCGAGGAAGGCCTCGAAGTCGGGCATGTCGGTCCAGCGGCGTCCCATCAGGAGGCTCCGTTCTGGGGGGTCCGGGCGGCGCGCATCACTCGGCCCCGTTCACGCCGGACCGGTTGGCGACCATGGTGAGCACGTCGTAGGCGGCGACCACGTCGCCGTCCTGGTTCACGACCTCGCTGTCCCAGGCCACCTCGCCGTAGCCGGTGCCGGCGCGGAGGGTCTTGCGGCGGCAGGTCAGGTGGCACGTGAGCGTGTCGCCCGGGTAGGTCGGCTTGGCGAACCGGAGGCGGTCGATGCCGTAGTTGGCGAGGACCGGTCCGGGGTCGGGCCAGACGAACAGCCCGGCCGCCAGGGCCACGACGAGGTAGCCGTGGGCGACCCGGCCACCGAAGATGGGGCTGGCGGCGGCGGCCTCCTCGTCCATGTGGGCGTAGAAGTGGTCGCCGGTGAGGTCGGCGAAGGCCTCGATGTCCTCGAGGGTGACGGTTCGGGAGGCCGTGGTGATGGCGTCGCCGACTTCGAGGTCGTCGAAGGTGAGGGTGAAGGGGTGGCCCTTGTCGGCGGTGCGGGAGGCGCCCGGCTGCCAGGTGCCGAGGATCCGGGAGACCGCGTCGGGCGACCCCTGGACGGCCGTGCGCTGGAGGTAGGGACGCAGGGAGCGGAGTCCGCCCAACTCCTCGCCGCCGCCGGCCCGGCCCGGGCCGCCGTGGAGGAGGTGGGGGAGTGGCGAGCCGTGGCCGGTGTGGGCGTCGCCGATGGAGGCGTCGACCACGAGGATCCGGCCGTGGTGGGCCGCGATGCCCACTGCCAGGCGTGCGGCCTCCCCGGGGTCGGGGCCGAAGACCGAGGCCACGAGGCTGCCGCGCCCGAGGGCGGCGAGGTCCACGGCATCGTCGAGGTCGGTGTAGGGGATGACCGTGGCGACGGGGCCGAAGGCCTCGACGTCGTGGACGGCGGTGGCGCGTGCGTCGTCGGCACGGAGGAGTGTGGGGGCGAGGAAGGCGCCCCGTTCCGGGTCGACCTCGTGGAAGGGGGAGTCGTCGCGCAGCATGGTGGAGGCCTCGCCGAGCCGGGCGACCGCCTCCCGCACCCGGGCACGGTGGGCCAGGTCCACGAGCGGGCCCATGTCGGTGCCGGGATCGGCCGGATCGCCGACCCGGACGTCGTCGAGGGCGGCGACGAGCGCCTCCTCGAGCGCCGGCTGTTGGTCCGCGGGGACGAGGATCCGGCGGATCGCCGTGCACTTCTGACCGGCCTTGGTGGTCATCTCCCGGACGACCTCCCGGACGAACAGGTCGAACTCGGGCGAGTCCGGCGCGGCTGCGGGGGCGAGGATGGCGGCGTTGAGGGAGTCGGCCTCGCCGTGCAGTGGAACCAGGTTTCGGAGCAGCGCAGGGTGGGAGCGCAGGGTGCGCAGCGTCTCGGCGGAGCCGGTCACGGTGAGCACGTCCTGCTCGCGGAGGTGTTCGAGCAGGTCACCGGGCTCGGCACAGAGGAGTTGGACGGCCCCGTCCGGGAGGATGTCGCTGTCGACGACCTGCTGGAAGAGGGCGTGGGCGAGGTGTGCAGTCTGGGGGGCGGGCTTGACCAGGGCGGGCATGCCGGCGAGGAGTGTGGGCGCCAGCTTCTCGAGCATCCCCCAGCAGGGGAAGTTGAAGGCGTTGAGGTGCACCGCCACGCCCCGGCGGGAGGTCTCGACGTGGGCACCCACGACGCTGCCGTCGCGAGCGAGGACCTCGGTGTCGCCGTCGGGGAGGATCGTGCCGTCGGGCAGTTCGCGCCGGCCCTTGCTTGCGAGGGTGAGCAGGACGCCGGGGCCGCCCTCGATGTCGGGCCAGGCATCGGCGCGGGTGGTGCCGGTGGTGGTCGAGAG
>LUMW01000694.1_pt1 | contig 24569 bp, 30 predicted proteins | sample 729761 | NCBI WGS metagenome assembly LUMW01 (sample SAMN03860302, study PRJNA289734) | marine metagenome | biome: seawater column; feature: ocean; material: water; isolation source: Red Sea water column Station 192 - depth 500m | place: Saudi Arabia: Red Sea | collected 2011-10-15 | depth 500 m
GCCTGCAGCATCTTCGTCAGGAAGCCGAACCCGACGAGGGCGCCTGCGAGCACGAGCCAGCGCACCGCGCGGGCCGGGTCCTCCAAGGCGCGCAGCGTCGCGGCCGTCGCGCCCACGAGGAGAAGCAGCAGCAGGGCGTCGGGGTTGTTGAACCGGAACATCAGCGTCGCGACCGGGGTGAGGGCGAGGACGAGACCGGCGGCGAGACCGGCCCAGGCGTTGCCGGTGGTCCGGCGCACCGTCCCGTGCAGCAGCCACACCGTCGCGACGCCCATGAGCGCCTGGGGCACGAGGATGCTCCACGACGACAGGCCGAAGAGGCGCACCGACAGGGCCATCACCCACAGCGACATCGGTGTCTTGTCGACCGTGATCGAGCTGGCGGCGTCGGAGGAGGCGAAGAACATCGCCTTCCACGACGCGGAGCCGGCCTGCGCGGCGGCGGAGTAGAACGAGTTGGCCCACCCGGAGGCGCCGAGGCCCCACAGGTAGAGCGCTGCCGTCGCTGCGAGCAGGAGCAGCAGGGCGGGGCGGGCCGCGGGGTGGTCCTCCGGGCGTCCACGCCAGAGGCGGGCGAGGGGCCGGGGCGCGGTGTCGCGCCGTCCCGAGGCCGGCGCCGCCGGACGCGCGGGTCCGCGAGGAGTCGCCGCGCGTGAACCGCTCGAACACCACGGGCAGCAGGTCGGGGGAGAGGCCGGGACCGTCGTCGTGCACCTCGATCCGCACGGTGGCGTCGTCGACGTCGACCCGTGCCGTCACCTCGGTGCCGGGCGGGGTGTGCCGGGTGGCGTTGCGCAGCAGGTTCGTGACGGCCTGGTGCAGCCGCATCGCGTCGCCGGGCACCTCCACGGCGACGTCGGGCAGCGCGAGCCGCCAGCGCCGCTCGCGGTCGACGACCTGCGCGTCGGCGACGGCCTCGGCGACGAGCCGGCTCACGTCGACCGGCTCCCGCTCCAGCGGGCGTCCGGCGTCGAGGCGGGCGAGCAGCAGCATGTCGTCGACGAGGGTCGACATCCGCTGGGCCTCCTCCTCGACCTTGGCCAGCTGGTCGGTGCCGGTGCGTCGGCCGAGCTCGGCGTAGCCGCGGATGGTGGCGAGCGGGGTGCGCAGCTCGTGGGACGCGTCGGCGAGGAACTGGCGCACCTGCTGCTCGCTCTCGTGACGTGCGTCGAGCGCCCCCTCGACGTGCCCGAGCAGCCGGTTGAGCGCCTCGCCGACCTGGCCGACCTCCGTGCCGGGGTCGGTGAGCGCGTCGGGCACCCGGGCCGTGCGGCCGACCTCGCCGGAGTCGAGGGGGAGGGCCGAGACCTCGTGCGCCGTGGCGGCGACGTCGCGCAGCGGACGCAGCTGGCGGCGCACGAGGGCAGCCCCGACGGCTGCGGCGACGGCGGCGCCGACGACGGTGAGCAGCACCTCCCACCACAGCAGCTGGGTGAGGGTCTGGTCGACGTCGTCGGTGGGCAGGCCCTGCACGACGACGGTGCCGTCGGGCGTGGTGGTGGCGGCGACGCGCACCGACCCGAGGCCGGGGAGGTCGATGGTGCGGGGCGTCTCGTCGGCGTCGACGCCGCCGAGGCGCTGCAGCGCGGTGGTGGAGAGGCCGCGCAGGCTCCCGCTCGACGTGATCTGCACGCCGTTGGCGCAGTCGGAGGTGTAGACGGCGGTGAGGCTGCCGGCGGCCTGCCCGAGGGGTGGTCGGGGACGTTCGCCGCACACGACGTCGACGCGGCTGCTGGGCCCACCCGGCCCGCCGCCGGGTCCGAGCGGGTTGCCGCGCGCCTCGGTGCTGGCGCGGTCCATGGCCTGCGCGAGCTGGGCGTCGAGGCGGTCGGTGAGCGAGCTGCGCATGAGCAGCGTCGCGGCCGCGGCGACCAGCAGGCTCGCGGTGGCCACCAGCACGACGACGGTGAGGACGAGCCGGCGGGTGAGGCTCATGCGCTCTCGGCGGGCTTGAGCACGTAGCCGGCGCCGCGCTTGGTGTGGATCATCGGCTCGCGGCCGGCGTCGATCTTCTTGCGCAGGTAGGAGATGTAGAGCTCGACGACGTTGGCCTGGCCGCCGAAGTCGTAGTTCCACACGCGGTCGAGGATCTGCGCCTTGCTGAGCACGCGACGCTGGTTGCGCATGAGGTAGCGCAGCAGCTCGAACTCGGTCGCGGTGAGCTCGATGGGGGTGCCGGCGCGGGTGACGTCGCGACTGTCCTCGTCGAGGGTGAGGTCGCCGACGGTGACGACGTGGTCGGAGCGCTGCTCGAGCACGCCGGTGCGTCGCACGAGGGCGCGGACGCGGGCGACGACCTCCTCGAGGCTGAACGGCTTGGTCACGTAGTCGTCGCCGCCGGCGGTGAGCCCGGCGACGCGGTCTTCGACGGCGTCGCGCGCGGTGAGGAAGAGGACGGGGACGCGGTCGTCGTGCTGGCGGACGCGTCGCAGGACCTCGAGGCCGTCGACGTCGGGCAGCATCCAGTCGAGGACGATCACGTCGGGGGCGTGCTCGCGGGCGGTGGACACGGCGTCGCGTCCGGTGGCGGCGGTGCGCACGTCCCAGCCCTCGTAGCGCAGGGCCATCATGAGCAGCTCGGCGATGTTGGGCTCGTCGTCGACGACGAGGACGCGCAGGGGCGTGCCGTCGGCGCGGGTGAGGGGCGCGGTCATGGGTCCAGTGTGGACGGCCTGTCCGTCGCCTGTCCGTGCGGAACCTGTGTGGTTCCTGTGAGCGGGCTGCGTGCGGGTCAGGCGGCGCCGAGGTCGGCGGCGATGCTGCTCTCGAGCGCGCGGACGCGGGCGCGCGTGGCGTCGGCGAGGCGGGTGGTGCGCTGCGCCTCGGCGAGGTCGCCGATGGAGACGAGGTGCTGCACGAGCGGCTCGAGGTCGTCGAGGTGGACGCCGTCGACGAGGCTGGTGACCTCGATCAGCTCCGAGAGCAGGGCGTGGAGCAGCAGGTGGGCGTCGAGGTCGCCGTCGGCGGGGTGGGCGCCGATGACGAGACGAAGCTGCTGGCCGAGCGAGAACGCGACGTCGGGCGTGAGCGCGCACTCCTCGACGGCTGCGGTGACGAGCGTGAGCACGTCGGCCAGGCCTTCGCGCGGGGCGAGGGTGGCGGCCTCCTCGAGGAGGCTGCGCAGGTAGGCGTGCGGAACGAGGGCGTCGTCGTCGAACGACGGCTGCACCACGCGGGTGGTCGTCACCATGTCTTCCACTTCTCCCCACTCCCAGAGGACATGCTCCCGGACCGCGATCACCTGCGCTCTAGCCCGAACGGGTCATTTTCGCAGTCCGGCTTCCACTGTACGTGACCGATCACACGCTTGACCAGCCGTGATTGCACGACGTGACGACCGGGGCGGCGCCGGCGTCAGCGTCCGAAGCACGATCCGCTCCTGGGGCGGACACACCACCTCGCGAGCGGTGTGTGTTGCCGTGCAGTCTTCGCTGGCAGAGTCCCTGTGACGGTGAGCGAACGTCCGGAGCAGGGTCGATGTCCTTCTGGAGGTTGTAGGTGAAGGCGAGTGTCGTGGCGGTGATGGCGTGCGCGCTGCTCCTGTCGGGCTGTGCGGGCGCTGAGAGCGGGGATGCGAGCGCGGGGGTGACCATCCTCCGCCCGAGCGAGCGCGAGGTGCTCCACGGCGCCGAGGGGGAGTCGCTCGACGGTGCACCGGTCGACCTGGATAGCTACCGCGGCAAGGTCGTCGTCGTGAACTGGTGGGGCTCGTGGTGCGCTCCTTGTCGCAAGGAGGCCCCGGTCTTCGCAAGAGTGTCCGATGAGGCGCCGTCGGACGTGGCCTTCATCGGTCTTCTCGCGCGGGACTCGCCTGCCGCTGCGCGAGCCTTCAACGAGCGTTTCGGGGTCCGGTACCCGACCTTGGTCGACCGCGACAGTCGTCTTGCCCTGCGGTTCAGCCAGGTGCTCCCTGTCCAGGCCGTCCCTGGTACGTGGGTGCTCGACACCCGCGGACGGGTGGCCGCGCGGATCGCCTCGGCCGAGGTCACCCCGACGCTGCTCCGCGACGTCGTCGCCGAGGTGCGGGGCTCCTGACGCGGGTCGCGATCGTCCGTCCGTCCCACTTGTCCACAGTTTAGGCGGGCGTCCCCTTCACAGATCGCGCCGTTCTTGTCATGGTCCTGGTCATCGACACGACTTCTCGGGGGACAGGTCAGTGGTGGATCCGGTGCAGGCGACGCTCGCGGAGCGGGTGCGCGAGCAGGTGCGACGTCGGCGGCTCGACCCGCAGACGGACGCGGATGCGGTACGCGAGGTCGCGCACGAGGTGGTGGCCGAGCACGAGCGACGGTCGCTGACGGGTGCGGTGCGGTCGCTGGAAGAGCCCGACCGGGTGGTCGGCGGGATCGTGGCCGACGTGGCCGGGCTCGGACCGTTGCAGCCGTTCCTGGACGACCCGACGGTCGAGGAGGTTAGTACGAAACCACGAGCGTCTCGTGTGATGGGACGTGGACGACGACACGTGGCGCGGCCTGGCGTGTCGCGCCACCTGACATGCATCGACCCCGGCTAGGTCGACGAGCCTCTTTGCTTCTGAGCCTCCAGGCTCGAAATCTCGCTCCGACACTCCGAGCACCGTCGGTCACCCGGTCCCGCCGGTGTAGGCCTGTTCACGCCGGCTCGGCACGCCAGGCCCCCGTGCGTCTTGTCTTTGGATAGCCACGTCAGCGCGTGCGCCTTGCCGTCGTTGGCGAGCACCCAGCGGACGCCGTCATCATCGCTCATGACTTCATTGTGTCGAAGTCTCGGCGCTCATGCCGCCGTCAGCGGGGATCGCCGCACCCATATCTACGCGGGCGGCCCCGGCGAAGGCCTCTAGCAACGCGCTCACGCGGCCGTAGTGCTGGGCGACCTCTTCAAGGTTCTTTGGCCCTCGTCGGCAGAGATTGGCAAACTCGAAAAGTGCCGCATACACCTCCTCGGCGGCCCTCCCGGTCGCGGGTGATCCGTAGAGGCCCACCGTTCCCCACTGATCCAGCAACTCATCGCCGACGGGCCGATGCAAGTCGGTCGAGCGTTCGCCGATGAGAAACCTTGAGCCCGCGGTCCACAGCCTCGAACTCTCGCTCCTCGCGGTGCTGATGAACGCTTCGTAGGCCGTCCGACGAGAGTCGAACAACCGGGCCGCGCGTTCCTCTTGTCTGGCTTCCAGGCGCGCGCGACGGCTTTCCGCGCGGTCGGCGTCGGCTCTCCGATCGGCTCGTCGGTCGCTAAGGGTGTTGGCGAGGAACTGCAACGCGGCTCCGACGAAGACGCCAATGACTGCCCACGCTGCGGTACTCATGCGAGACACGCTAGCGAAGGGCGGCGACAGGTCACGCAAGTCGCCTTTCGCGACTGGAATCGCAGTGCAAAATGACTCTCGTCGAACAGGCGACATCGCCGCCCTTGGCGTGTACGGTCGTCGTAACAGAACGGTCCCGCAGGGCGCGGCAACGCCCGACGGGACCTAGACCGGAAGCCCTTACAAGGAAGGCTGCCAGCCATGACCGTGATCCTCCCACAGGAGCGCGACGCCGCTCCCTCGAATGGCCCCGTCGCTCACGACGCGTACCTCGACCTCGCTCACGAGGCGGCGACACTGCTGCATGACACGCCGCTCGGGCGCCTCCTGGACGACTGCGCGTTTGCCGATCTCGTCGACGAAGCGGTCGACGGCCTCCTCGCGCGTTTCTCTGCGCTCGCCTGAGCGGCGGCTAGTCGCCGCGCGCGCACCTAAACGACGAAAAGCCCCGCCCCCGGCGCATAGCGCTAGGGACGGGGCTTTCGGTTTAGGCAGCGCGGGCTACCTGGCCCTGGTGGGCGTCGTAGTTGTCGATCGCGTCCTCGACGAGAAGCGAGATGCGAGCCATGCCGGCCTCCCAATCGGTGATCTCGAAGTCGGCGACCGTGACGGACACGCCGCCCGATCCGCCCTCGCCGGGCTGGAAGTCGCGGGCGAGCGCTGCCTCGAAGGCGCGTGTCTGGCGCGGTGACAGCACGCGCTCAGGCTGGACGGTGCCCTTCGCCATGAAGCCGAGCCCGGAGGCGACGCCGCCGGAGTCGAACAGGCCGCCGAGGACCTTCTTCTTCACGCCGTTGCCGATCTCGCCGAACAGGTCCGAGAGTGGAGGTGAGGGCCGGTGCTGTTGCCGGTCGACCCGACGCGGCCGATGATTTGGCCCTGGCGCACGGCCTCGCCCACCTTCACGGCGAAGGAGGAGAGGTGAGCGTAGAGGCTGCTCGTGCCGTCGGTGTGGTTGAGGCGAATGTGCTTGCCGTAGGACGTCGTCAGGCTCTTGACGAGAGCCACGGTGCCGGCCTTCCACGCCTTGACCGGCGTGCCGATCGGGTTCGGGAAGTCGCCAGCCCACGTCGCCCACGGATACTGCATCTTGGAGTGCTGCCGTCCAGTTCCCGGTGCCACTGCGCCACCTCGCGCGAACGCCGGCAGCACACCGCGGGCTGCTGCCTCGCGCATGGCGTAGATCGCCCCGTGTCCGCCCATGTTGCGCACGTCGGCGGCGTCGAGGACGTGCTCTCCAGCGGAGAGCCACGCGGGGATGGAGTCACTGATCGATGTCCCCGGCCCGAAGACGGCGCCGCCGCGGGCACGGTGGATTGCACCGCGCGCCGCACGCGCCTTGTCAGAGCCCGTCTCGGTCGCCACCTTGGCAGCGCCGAGAAGCGGGACGTTGACTCCCGGAATCTTGTTGATCAGGTCCAGAAACCCGTTGATGATTCCCTTCGCCTTGTCGAGTGGCTTCCGGACGGCGTCGACGATCTTCGACCAGGAAGACGCAACGCGCTGACGCACGGAGGTGAAGGCGTCGGCGAGGTTGCTGGCACCACGGCCGATCGCGGAGAAGGCAGGTCGGATCGACGTCCACGCGCTCTTGATCCGCGCGACGATCCACCCGAACACGGGCTTGACGACGTTCGTCCAGAGGAAGCGGATCGCGGGGGCGACGAGGTTGCGGATCGTCCACGCCAGGAGGCGGAGGATCGGCTTTACGAGCGCCCACACCGTGCGGAAGTACGTCCCGATGATCTTCAGGTGCACGGCCGCCACACGGCGCAGGACGCCGAACGCGACAGGCAGCGCGCGGGCGAGCCACTGGCCGATCTCGGTCACGACGGGCCGGATCGCCTGCCACGCGGAGGCGAACGCGCTCTTGACCGACGACCACACGCGGTCGACGACCGAGCGGAAGGTCTCACTGTGCTTGTACGCGTAGACGAAGCCGGCGACGAGGAGGGTCAGAGCCGTCACGACGATGCCGATGACGTTCGCCTTCATGGCCGTGTTCATCCGGCGCTGTGCGGCCGTCACGGCGTACATGAGGACGAGTTGCCGTCCGCGCCAGAGGGCGAGCGCGCCCTCGACGATGACGGCAGCCTTCACGGCAGCGCGATAGGCGACGTAGCCGCCCACGAGGACCGCGAGGACTTCCTTGTTCTCCTTCGCGATGCTCAGGACCTTGCCTGCGACCTTCAGGGCGTCGCCGAGGACCGAGACGGTCGTCGCGAGCGCCTTCCCGAGGGCCTCGCCGATGCGGGTAGCGACGCCACCCTCGGCGGCGAGTTCCTTCACGGCGACGGTGATGCCCTGGAACAGGGCCGGTGCCTGCTTGAAGGCGGGCTCCAGGATCGTCGCGCCGAGCCGCGACATGCTCGTGCGCATGTTCGCGAAGGAGCCGCGGACGGTGTCGCCGGCCTTCTTCGCGGAGCCCGCGAAGTTCTGCTCTAGCGCCTTCTGGAAGTCCTTCGCGGAGACGTAGCCCTTGCGCAACTTCTCGGACAGTTGGTCACCGGAGACCCCGAGCGAGTCGGCGAGCATCGTCTGAATGCCGATGCCGCGCTCGGTAAGGCGGTTGAGGTTCTCCTGCCCGACCTTGCCGCGGGCGGTGACCTGATTGATGATCGAGCCCATTTCCTGAAAGGTCGCGCCGCCCTGCGTGGCAACGTCTCCGATCAGGCGGAGGTACTTCTCGAGTTCGGCGCCGGGCTTCACGCCGGACGCGAGGGCCGTGGTCGCGGCGTTCATGCCGTCGGCCAGGCTGAAAGCGGTCCCGTCGACGGCCGCGGAGACGGAGTCCTGGACCTTGCCGATCTCCTCGGCGTCCATCTTCATTCCGCGCAACTTCGCGCGGGCGTCGTCGATCTGAAGGAGGCGGTTCAGACCGCCCTTGACGACGAGGCCGGCGGCGAGGACAGGCGCGGCTCGCTTGACCGCCGCCGCGGCGGCACCGGAGAAGTCGCGGCCGACCCGACGGCCCGAGTCCGCGGCGCCCTTCTCCGCCACGCCGAGAGCCGCCTTAATCCCAGGCGCGATCTTGCTCGTGTCGGGGAGGATCGCGAGGTACGCGGCACCGAGGTCGATCCCGGTCGCGTTCACGGGCACGGCTCCGTCGAGGCGCGGATGGACCGACGCGCCCGCTCGGCGGCGACGTCAAGGAGAGTCGGGACCTCGACACCCTCACGGGCGCACCATGCGCGAACGCGGCGGGCGGTGTGCGGCCCGGCCGTCAGGTTGGAGTCGGGAAGCGCCCGCAGATAGACAGGTGGTGAGGGGAGCGCGCGACGGATGCGGGCGGCGTACCTCTGCTCTGCGCGGGTTGGGGTCATGAGCGGTGCTCCTAGGGCATGAAAAAACCCCGGAATCCCAGGGGATTCGCGGGGTTTCGCTGGAAATGATGTGGAACGGGAGACCCGTGTGTGAAATGACGCAATGCCGAGAGTGAGGCAGCAGGGGCGGGGGAGGGGGAGGGCCCCCTAGGTCACCCCTCGGCGCTCTCCCCGCCCCATAGGCGGGGCTCGATAGACGGGTGAAGCGCGCGCGTCGAGTGGGCAGGCATCGTGTCGATCGTGAACGCACCGCCTGCGGCAGGGTGACCGCCGAGTTCGGCGATGTCGACGTCGGTCAGGTACATCTCGCCCGGCTCGTCGCCGGAGTAGGTCGTCGAGCGCTGGAATGGGCCCGCGCTCTCCTGCGTCTGGCGGCGGCCCTCCGGGTTGCGGAGGTGGCGGATCACCATGCGGGAGAGCACCTTCACGACGCGCCGCTTCGGCGTCGCGAGGCCCTCGCTCGTGTCGGTCCCGTCGGCACGCGCGACGCGCTTCGCCATGTCGGGGAACTCGCGAAGGACGGTGTCCTCCGCGTCGCCGAGAAGCGTCGCGATCTGCGCGTCGTCGGCGGTCAGTGGGGCGGGGCCCACCCACCGGGCGCGGACGTCGGCGGGGTGGGACCACAGGGGAGCGGCGTCAGGCACGAGGACCTCCCGAAACAGAGAGAGCGGGGAGCCTGGCGGCCTGCCAGGCTCCCCGCTCGGGGTCAGCTGAGGGCGATGACGGCGTGCCGCTCAGGGCGCGAAGGCGCGATCCCGAAGCGCAGGGTTGAGCGCATGGACACGGCGTCGCGGTTGAACGCAGCATGCTCGGAGATCGACACGGCGATCTGCCCGGTCGCCGCGAGGAGGTCGCCCTTGCTCAGTACGTACACGGCCGGGGCGGTCGCCGACAGGATGACCGGGAGGTCGAAGATCGAGCGGCGAGACCCTTCGGTGCTGTTCGTGCCGACTCCGAGAAGAGGCATGTTGGAGCCGGTGGCCTGCTTGACCTTCGCGAGGGTCTGCCAGGCGCTCGCGGGCATGACGATGTGCGAGGCGCGGCCGTCGTTGGCCTCGATCTCGGCGACGGCGTCGGAGATGCTGTCCAAGTTCTCGCCGAGTGTCCCGCCCGAAATGAAGTCGGCGGAGAGGGCGCCGACAGCGGAGATGAACTCCTTGTTCGCCTCGCGGGTCACGGAGCGCTGAAGGGACTCCAGGATGAGGTGTCGCGCCTCGGGCTGTCGGTACTGCTCCAGCGAGACGACACTCAGCGTCGCAATCTTGCGAGTCATCACTACGACCTCGGCGAACTCAGGGTCGGATTCAGTGATGGGCGCGCCCTCAGCAACGACGCTGGAGATTCCGTCCGTCTCAACATACGGGACGCGGACGGCGACGGCGTCGCCCTCGACGCTCCCAGCGACCGTGGCGACCTGCGGGAGGAGCAGGTCGGGCATCCTGTCCAGGTCAAAGTACGCGGTCTGATCCGGGCGCCACGCCGCGGCAGACGTAGAGGTGGTGTTGGTCATGCGGTGCTCCTTCGAGCAAGAAGAGGGGAGGGGGCAGTGCCCGCGGTTGCCGTGCGGCGGCGAGCGGAGGGGGAGCCGTGCGGCTCGGAGGAGGCGCCCGACTGGGGGCGCAAACCGGGCGCTAGGGGCGCGCTCGGATTCCCGCCCGTGGCGTAGCCCGTGCGGGCGCCGGAAGCAGGCGGTGGCGGCTCGCTGGCGCGGCGTGTACGGGGCCGCGGGAGCACGCAAGAAAGCCCCAGACGCAGGGCGCACGAGGGCGAGAACGAGGTCCACAGCGCCGCCCGCTCACCATGAGCGAGTAAGCGGGCGACGCTGATCGGAAAGGAGCCCGCCGCAGAGCGGCGGTACCCGTCGACGGGTAACCAACCCGAGGACAAATGGGGGGCGCGTTAGGCGCCAGTCAGGAGAACGCCAAGGGCGTTAGAGACGGCAGTCGCCGCGCTCGGGGCGCGCAGACCGCGGCGGGCCGCTATCGGCGATGACGGCGACGAGGAACAGGGTCGCGGCGGTAGCGAGCCACTTCCAGGGGCTCCCGCCAAGCCAGAGGCCCGCGGGCAGCGTGAGCAGGCTCAGCGAGACGGCGACGCGGGCGGCGACGTTCACTCCGCGGGCCAGCCGACGACGCCGGTCGTCGTCAGAGCGGCGTCGAGGAGTCGGACCGGGGCACCGTCGATGACGGCAGTCAGAGTTCCGCTGTTGGAAGCGATCGCGGCTTCAGCGGCGACGCGGACGGCGCGGAGACGGTCGATCGCGTCGCCCATCGTGGGGGAGTTGTTCACGGAGAGTGCCTTCGGTTCGATGGTGTAGACGCGGCCGGCGTTCGACCGTGTGCTCGCGCCGAGTAGGTCGTCGGCGACGGAGTAGAAGATGCGAGGCCCCGGCACGAGGTAGGGGCGGCCGTCCGGGAGATTCTTCTCGGCAGCCTGCGCCGCCTGGATCGAGCGGCGGGCGGCGCCGTAGAGATGCGCGGCGAGGTGGCGCCCTGAAGTCAGGAGCCCCCGACGAATGCGGCGGCCTGTCGCGCAGCCAGCGCGGCGACCAGCGCTTGGAAGTAGCCCGTGACGCGTGTCATCTCCTCGACGGCGGCGGCGCGCTCGGCGGCGCGCTCGGCTTCGAGCGCTCGCAACCGGGAGGTGAGCGCCTCTACGGTCTGCGCGGCGGCGAGGACTTCGGCGCGGTACGCGCCTCGGCGTGCCTCCCCGCGGCACTTCTCAGAGCAGAACCGCCGAGCGGGTCCGCGGCGCGGGGTCGGGACAGGTGAGGAGCACACAGGGCAGGGCACGGCAGTTCTCCTTCGCAGGGGGTACGGACTCGCTTCGATCCGTAGTTGTAATGGGCCCGCCCGTGACCACAGGTTTCGCCCGTCGGAGCAGGGTGCACGCACCTTCCGGCACGGCCGGTGACGAAAGTGACGATCAGCCGTCACTTCTCTTATCTGCCTTCAAGAATCGAAATCTTGAGTAGGAATAGAGAAGTGACGGAGTTCTGTCACTTTCGTCACCGGGACCCGCCCCGGCGCTCGGCCGCCGGGCGTTTACACGCGGCGGCGCTAGTCCTCGTCGGCGGAAAGTGACGGGCGCGTGTACCTGATCGTTTGACCGGCACGTGGGCCGTTGGCAGCGACGTACGACGCCGGTTCCAGGCTGAGGCGCGCCGGCCGGCCCCTGCGCATACGGGCGAGCCGCGCGGCCTCGTCGGCGAGCCCCGAGGGTGGGCGCCAGGCAAACACGCCGAGTGCGGGCTCTTCGGCAAGCCGAAGGGTGATCTCGTTGGCCTCTGACACGCCTTCGATGAGAACCTCGACGGCGGCGAGACTGGGCGCGCCGAACTGGTCAGCGACCTTGTCGGCGACCTCGGGGTCACCCGAGGTGATGCGCCAGTTCTGGAGGGCGACCGGGCGGTCGTTGGCCTGGTAGCCAGAGCGGAAGCGGCCGACGATGTCGGGGGAGTGAGTCATGCGATCCATTCGAACTCCAGCCGTTCCATAGCGACAAATCGAGCACCCGCCCGTGGCGCCTTCGACACTCGTACGGCTGCCAGCACAAGGCCGAGGAGATCACGGGCCTCCTGTACTGGAGCCGTCTCGATCGCGGGGAGGGACAACTCGGGGTCCAGCAGCGCCCCGAGATTCGCCTCAGGTCGAGGCAGTGCGGCAAGTTGTGTGCGTAGCGCTGCCAGCGTCCGCGTGAGGGTGCCCGCGATCCGGCCGTGCCGCGTCGCGTCCAGAGTGCCGTGCAGGTAGTGGTCGTCGTCGGCCGTCGAGAGTCGAGCGGCTGAGTCAGCGATGCGCTGTTCGATCTCCGCACGCTCGGCGATGGGCGCGGGGTCGAACTTCTGGAGCCAACGGTCGCCGACGCGGTCGAGAAGTGGGGATTCCGGGTCCAGGGCGGCGAGGCGCCGAGCCCAAGCGCGACGCACGGCGTCGTCGAGCACAGAGACTTGAACGCTCACGGGTGCCGGGCAGGTGAGGCCGTCCGCGAACGAGCGTTTGCAGCGATACGACTCTCCGAACGTCGTTAGGGTGCGACCGCACGACGCGCACAGGGCGAGCGTCCCGAGGAGGCTCCGCGACGACCGCGCGGGGAAGCGACCGCGGCCGTAGGCCCGCAGTCGTCCGTCCAGGACTTCGAGGAGTCGTGCGTGCTGCGCTGGGCTGGCTACGGGATCGAATCCGTCTGCCATGATCGGGACGTGCTCGCCTGAGACGGGATCGCGGTAGGCGCGGACTTGTTTCACGGCGCGCGGGCCCTTGTCGGGATCGGCGACCGTGACGGTCACCATTTCTGTCATGAGCCCGGAGAGCGTCGGGGAGCGGAGGGCGCTGGACAGGGTGCTCGGCCGCCAGCACGGGGGACCTGCCGCCCTCTGGCGGGCGCTCAGCCGGCCCTCGTCGCGGCGCTTCTGCCAGGTCGCGAGGCGACGCGTTGGCACACCGCGAGCGTTCCAGTCGCGGGCGACGTCGAGGAGCGACGCGCCGCCCAGAACACGGTCGACCAACTCTCGCATGAGGGCGAACTCAGTCTCGTGCGGACGGAGGCGCCTGTCTGCGTCCACCACGTACCCGAACGGGGCCGCCCCGCCCAGGTAGCGCCCGGCCTTTCGATCACTCGCCTTCCGGGACCTGACCCGGACCGACGTGTTCGCCGACTCCGCGCGCGCAATCTCTGAGAGGACTGCGATAGGAATTCGGGAGGCGCCCGTCGAGGTGTCCAGGCCGTCGCGGAGAAAGACGATGCGGCCTTTAGCGCGCTCGACATCGTCGAGAACGAGACCGATCTCCCCGGCGCCGCGGCGCGAAAGGCGATCGAGTTTCCAGACCGCGAGCGTGCCCACTTCGCCAGCGATGACGGCAGCGGTCGCCCTCTTGAAGGCTTCGCGCTCGACGTTTTCGCGGTAGCCGGAACGGCCGTAGTCGCTCCAGACGGTGCGCACGGACAGGCCCTCGCGGTCTGCCCACTGGCGGAGGTCTGCTTCTTGGCGTTCGAGGGAGTCGGCGCCCTCGTCGGCGTTGGACAGTCGTACGTAGAAGTCGACGAGACGGGACGCCTCGGGAAGTTCGATGCTCACGGTTGCTCCTCGGTGTGGCTGTTCCGAGGAATGGGCCGGAGTGGTTCGTGCTGCTCTCGTGGATTGAACGTTCATTGGAGGAGCTGTGGATCAACGAGCCCGACCGGGTGTTCGTCGCGCGGGAGGGGCGGCACGAGCTGACGTCGGTGATCCTGACGGCCACGCAGGTGCGGGAGCTGGTGGAGCGGATGTTGTCGACGTCGGGGCGCCGGCTCGACGTGTCGCAGCCGTTCGTCGACGCGATGCTGCCGGGCGGGCACCGGTTGCACGTGGTGCTCGACGGGATCGCGCGCGGGTTCAGCGCGGTCAACGTGCGCAAGTTCGTGGCGCGGGCGCACTCGTTGGAGGATCTCGTCGAGCTCGGCACGATCGACGCCGCCGTCGCGCGGTTCCTGAGGGCGAGCGTCGTGGCGGGGCTGAACGTGGTGGTCTCCGGCGGCACGCAGGCGGGGAAGACGACCCTGCTGAACTGCCTGGCCGCGGCGATCCCCGGGTCGCAGAGGCTGATCACCGTGGAGGAGGTGTTCGAGCTGCAGTGCGGCCGCCACCCCGACTGGGTGGCCCTGCAGTGCCGCCAGGCCGGACTGGAGGGCACCGGCGAGGTGACGCTGCGGATGCTGGTGAAGGAGGCACGCCAGCTCCGCGCGGCAGGCGCTCACGAAGCTGTGCACGCTGCCGCTGCTCGCCGGCGCGAACATCACCAGCGACTTCGTCGTGCCGACGGTCGCGACGTCGATCGACCTCGTCGTCCACACCGCGCTCGGCGCCGACGGCCGCCGCGCCGTCCAGGAGGTCACAGCGGTCAGCGGACGGGTCGAGAACGGCCACATCGAGTCCGAGACGGTGTTCGTGCGCGACGGGGGCGTGCTGCGTCGTGGTCACGGGCGACCCTCGCGGACCGAGGCCTTCGCACGCGTCGGCATCGACCTCGACGCCGTGCTCGCCGCCGACGGAGACGCGCCATGGCCACGCTGACTGGGTTGTGCGCCGGGGTCGGCGTCGCACTGCTGGTGTGGTGGGCGCTCGCTCCGCTGCCGCAACGTAGGACGTCGGGCCGCCGTCGGGTGCGCGAGCTGCTCGACCGCGCCGGGCTGTCCGACGTGGAGCCCGGCGCGCTGCTCGCCTTGTGCGTCGGGTCGTTCGTCGTCGCCGGTCTGGTGATGACTGCGGTGTCGGGTGTGTTGGTGATCGGTCTCGTCCTCGGGACGCTCGCGGCGCTGCTGCCCGTGGCGACGTTGCGGGGACGCGCCCGACGTCGGGCACGCGAGCACGCCGACCTGTGGCCCGACGCCGTCGACAACCTCGCGTCGGCCGTGCGGGCGGGGCTCTCGCTGCCCGAGGCGGTCGTGCAGCTGGGGGAGCGGGGGCCGGAGGGTCTGCGCGAGCCGTTCGCGCGGTTCGGCCGCGACTACCAGTCGACGGGGCGCTTCGACATCGCGCTCGACCGGTTGAAGCAGCGTCTGGCCGATCCCACCGGCGACCGCGTCGTGGAGGCGTTGCGGATCGCTCGCGACGTCGGCGGCGGCGACCTCGGCCGCATGCTGCGCGCGTTGTCAGGCTTCCTGCGCGAGGAGGGCCGGACGCGGGGCGAGCTGGAGGCGCGCCAGTCGTGGACGGTCAACGCAGCCCGCCTGGCCGTCGCCGCCCCGTGGGTGGTGCTGGCCGCGATGAGCCTGCAGCCGAAGGTGGTCGCGCGGTACGCGACGGGCACGGGCGCGGTCGTCCTGGTGGGCGGCGCGGTGGTGTGCGTCGTGGCCTACCGGCTCATGCTGTGGCTCGGTCGGCTGCCGGAGGAACGGCGGGTGCTGGCATGACGGCCACTCTCCTCGGAGCGGCAGCGGGAGCCGCGGCGGCGGTCGGGCTGCTGCTGGTCGTCGTCGCCTGGTGGCAGGTCCGGCGTCCGACGCCGGCGATGCGCGTCGACCCGTACCTCAGCGACCTCCTGCCCGCCCGGACGCGGGCGTCGAGCACGGTCGGCGCGGTCTACGGCCCGTGGCTGCGTGGCGCGGCGGAGCTCGTCGGGCGCCTGACGGGCGGGACGTCGAGCGTCGAGCGGCGGCTGGTGCGGCTCGGCTCGCCGTACGGCGTCGACGCCTTTCGCGTCCAGCAGCTGGCGTGGGGCGCGGCGGGCTTCGCGGTGGCCGCGGCCCTGGCGGTGCTGGTGTGGAGCACGTCGGGTGGTTCGCCGACGGTGCTGCTGGTGCTGTGTGGAGTCGGCCTCGTGGGTGGGGTGCTGGGCCGTGACTCGTTCCTGACCTCGCAGGTGGCCCGACGTGAGGAGCGGCTCGCGGAGGAGTTCCCCGCCGTCGCCGACCTGCTCGCGCTGGCGGTCGCCGCGGGGGAGAGCCCCGTCGCCGGGCTCGACCGCGTTCTGCGCGTGCTGCGGGGATCGCTCGCCGACGAGCTCGGCCGGGTGCTCGCCGACGTACGCACCGGCCACACCGTGCCGGCCGCGTTCGACGCGTTGGCGGCGCGCACCGGGGTCCCGAGCATCGCGCGCTTCGCCGAGGGTCTCGCGGTGGCCGTCGACCGTGGCACCCCGCTTGTCGACGTGCTGCACGCGCAGGCCGCCGACGTGCGGGAGTCCGCCCGCCGCGAGCTGATGGAGTCCGGTGGCCGCAAGGAGATCCTCATGATGATCCCCGTCGTCTTCCTCGTCCTGCCCGTCACGGTCGTCTTCGCGTTCTACCCGGGCCTCGTCGGTCTGCGTCTGTCGAGCTGAAGGAGTGGTGTCATGTCGTCCTTGACCCTGCGGCTGAGGTCGCGTCTGCTGGAGCCTCCGCACGACGAACGGGGTGACGTGCCGGGCTGGGTGATGATCACGGTCATGTCCGCCGGGCTCGTCGCGGTGCTGACGGCGGTCGCCGGCCCGGAGCTGACGGCCATGCTGCGCGACGCGTTGAGCTCGGTGCGCTGATGCGCCGGGAGCGCGGCTCGGCGGTGGTCGACTTCGTGCTCGTCATGGTTCTGCTGGTGCCGCTGGTGCTGGGGATCGTGCAGCTGGGGCTGGTGCTGCACGTGCGCAACACGCTGACCGCGGCGGCGTCGGACGGGGCTCGGGCGGGTGCGCCGCTGGGGGCGACGCCCGAGGACGCGGAGGTGCGGGCGCGGCGGATGATCACCGACTCGCTGTCGGACCGGTTCGCTCGGTCGGTGAGCGCGACGCGGACGTCGGTCGACGGTGCGCCTGCGGTCGTCGTGCGGGTGCGCGCGAGGGTGCCGGCGTTGGGTGTCCTGGGTCCGGGGGTGCCGCTCGACGTGCGCGGGCGGGCGTTGGTGCAGGTGGAGCCGTGAGGGACGAGCGGGGGTCGGCGCCGGTGGAGCTGGTGTGGCTGACGATCCTGCTGCTGGTGCCGTTCGTGTACGTGATGATTGCGGTGTTCGACGCGCAGCGGGCCGCGTACGCGGTGTCGTCGGCGAGCAAGGCGGCGGCGCGGGCGTACGTGCAGGCGCCGGACACGGTGACGGCCACCCTGCGGGCGCAGCGCGCGGCCGCTGTGGCGTTGGGTGACCAGAGGGTCCGTGCCGACGTGGAGGTGGTGTGCCTGCCGGCGCCGTCGTCGTGCCTGCAGCCGGGTTCGTCGGTCCGGGTGTCGGTGAGCACGGTGCAGCCGTTGCCGCTGACGCCGTCGGTGCTGGGGGACGAGGTGGGTGGGGTCGCGGTCGACTCCTCCCATGTCGAGCCGTACGGGTCGTTCCGGGAGGGGCGATGACGCGCGCGGACGAGCGGGGGAGCGTGACGGTGATGACGATCGGGTTCCTGGTGCTGGTCGCGCTGCTGCTGGCGGTGGTGGTGAACGCGACGGCCGCCTACCTGCAGCGTCAGGAGGTCGCGAACCTGGCCGACGGTGCGGCGCTGGCCGCGGCCGACGGTCTCGACGAGGCCGCCTTCTACGCCGACCAGCGCGTCGAGCTCGACGCGGCGTCGGCGCGGGCGCTGGTCGGTGACTATCTGGCCGGGGAGGAGGTGTCCTCCGTGCGGGTGGGCGTCGTGGACGGGACGGTCACGGTGCGTCTGGAGCGCGTCGTCGCCCTTCCCCTCACCCCGCCCGGCTGGCCCGCCCGCACGCGGGTGACGGCGGAGGCGTCGTCGCAGCTGCGGTCGGCGGTGGACGGACGGGTTTCGTCGAGCATCGGTTTCACCGTCTCGCCACTCATGACCTTCGCGGCGGTTCGCAGGTCGGTGAGATAGTGGCGGACGTCGCCGATCTTGTTCCGTTGCAGTCGTTCTTGGCTACCTGACGGTCGAGGAGATCAGTACGAAACCGCGAGGCTTGAAAGCGCGCCGAACGTGCTAGCGGACCTGCCCGACATCGGGCAGTTCGGTCGGTTGCTCATGGGTCACCCACCAATACTCCAAGACGTCGATAAATTCGCGAGCGTCAAGCCACAGGAGCACGCCGCCGGCGACACTTCCATCGATGTCGTCCCCGTGACGGCCGCCCGGAACGAGACTGCGCACTCCTTGCAGAGCAGCGTCGCTTTCGACGCGCAAGCGCATCATCGTCACGAAATCGTCCAAGTATGTCACTTTGCCCGCTTGTGTCAGGAGCGGCTCCGTCGCACTGGATCGAGCGTGCTCGACGACGGGATGAACGAGCGAACGCACGGCCGCAGTCGAGGGACATGCAGTAGTCACTATTCGACGGTAGCCGTAAAGCGGCTGGACACAGCGCGATCAGGGCGCTGTCACTCGCCGCAGCCGAGAAGGTTCGTGAATTGTTACGACCATGACGAAGGAGCGGAAGCCACCGAGCCGTTTCGTCACTCTCATGGGTGGCGAGTACGTCATCGTTAGCTCGTGCGCTACGTCGGATCTCCGATGGTCGCGCTACGCAGAGCAGCGGCAGTTCTCGGGATCCTGCTGCCGACGTCGAGACGGCCGTGAGTCCCGCATCTGGATCTTGGGCGACGGAGTGAGCTCCGCCGTCGCGTGAACCGGGACGACCGCGGGCCGAGAGACGTGCGTCAATGAGCGAGACTTGAAGGTTGTGTACGCGGCTGAACCGAGCAGCCACGGGCAACTTTCGCGAGAAACTCATACCACTGCATTTCATTTGCAATGACTCCGGGCAAGCGAGTTTCATCGCGGTACAAGGTCGAGCGCAACCCTCGAGCCTTCAGCCCAAATCGTCGAGAATAGAGTCCTTGAGATGATCCAGATTCAACGCTGACCGCTTCGCCGCCTCGTACAAATCCACGATGAGTGGGCCGACTTCATGGGCTAGGTGGCTGGACTTCTCAAAGACCTTTGTGCCTGAGCCGTCGCCTTCGGGATAGGCCCAAATCTCAACAACATACGGGGACTGGTCATCGGCATCACGAGACCTGACGAAGAACCCAAACCTCGAAGTTCGGTAGTCGAATTCGTATGACGAGTCCATAAACTGAGTCCAGCGGACGGACCTTTCGACAGTGCGCGTCAAGAGCTTGGCGAAGATCTCGCCCGCTTCCTCTTCCGTAAGCATCATTCGTCTCCGGATTCTCTCTTCAATCTTGCTATGAGCGTGTGCGATCGAGTGGAGACTGTCGGCATGAGCTTCAAAATCCGCTTCATGATGACAACTTGGTCCCTGCCCGGGTCGGTCAAAAGTTCACCCTTGGCGCGCTTCGCCAACAACGAGACGTTCTCAAGCATCTCAACGAAGTCCTGCTCCTCGTCAGGATCGCTCTGCGACACCGCTACCGCGACCTCAGTGCACAGTTGCGCATAGCCAACGAGCGAAGAAGCGAGACGAGGACGGTCATTGCCAGCGAACTTGTGGTGGACATCGTCCTCAACTTCCTGAATCCTCGGCAAAAGAAGAAGTAGATCATTGATGACTAGGCGCCTCTGCACTTTAGTCAGCAGAAGATTTGACTGTTCTTGCGCGGTGGCGGTTCGACTCAGCTGCCTCCAGGCAAGGTAGAAACCGCCGACCGTCACGACTGCTGTCACCAATTGCCACGAGTCCTCACGAGCCCATCGCTCATCGAGTCCAAGAACGTCGATGAGGAGCTGCGGCACACGCAGAGCCTACCGGGAAGAAGGGTCAAGGACGGATATTACTACTCAACAGGCTGCGTCGAGTAATCGCATAGTGCGTCGCTCGCCGGCTTCACAGACTGCGCCCCGCCGAAGACGACCACGTTCAGCCCCGTCACCAAGCTCGCCCTCGTGATACGCGCAACAGGTGCGCCGCGCTCGATAAAGTCCTCCAGATATAAGCCCGCGCCACGAAGTGGCGCACGTTCACCGGGCTGAACCCGCGCGCGATCCCGTCCAGATCGCCACATGCAGCCAGTTCCCACCCGACAGCATCGCGTCGACGAACGGCTGCGACACGTCGAGCCCGGAACCAGACGCTCGCGGAAGGGGAATGGGTCGTCTGCCTGGTCGTCCCGGAGGGCGGGATCGATCAACCCTTCCAGCTCCTCCCGCGTCGGGAGGCGCCAGTCTCGATGACCCGCGAAGTCGAGCGACTCGACCTACATGAGCGCAGCTTCGTAACTGAGTTCGCTTGGACTGAAAGAACCCGTCCATTCGAGACCCGAACCGGAGTCCCGGATGGTGACATCAGGTGAGGTTGACTTCTTTTCCGACTTCGCGTCGCGCGTAGCGGCTCGAGGCTCGTCGACAGTGTCGAGCACCTGTTCCGCCAACCCGCGGACTTGCGCCGGGCGCACGGGCGCACCCTCGACTAGGGATGTGGCATCCACCATCTGCCGCTTTCCTACCGCCTTAACGAACTCCTCATCGCCATCCGCGTACCGTCCACGGCCGAGAGGAGAGAATAAAATCGGAAAGATCAACCCGCGGTCTTCGGCGAAGGTTCGGTTGGCACGCAACTCGCCTTCGCGGCCGGCGAAGGATGCCCACTCGCGCCTGCACCACTCGGACCGAGAATATGAAGGAGACAAGATCGCAACCGCCAGCTGGCTGCGTTCCAGAGCTGTCGCGATCCGCGACTCCCAGAGGTCGGAGGTCATGAGCTCGGTCCGGTCGAAGAAGATCCTAGGAGGCTCGCCAGCCAACCTATTAATGGCCTTCGAAAGGTCGTTGCGGAATCCTTCGATCCATCCGTCGTCGTCATCAAGTGCGCGCAACTTAGAAAGACTTCGTACTCGCTCACATCACCAACGTAGTCGTTGAGCCAGTCGCGGGACTACGGCATCCCGATCCCAAGTAGGCACGCACCGCCTGAGTCGCGATGGCTGGTGCGCGGCGGTCTTTCATCAAGCACCAAACGCTGCTCTGCCAAACGGTCGGTCAGTCAGGCGGCGACCCCCGGCCGCCACAGAGGTTCCGGCCACCGCGCCGCTTCCACTCACCGCCCTAACGAACAAGCGATGCGCCCCAATTGAAACCCCGTCAGCGCACCCTTGCAGCACTGGAACCGCGGGGCGCGTATGGGAGTTGTCAGAATCCGAGAAACCTCGGGCACGTGGATCGTGCTCACCGGTCCTTGTCCGCGAGCGTCACCAGCCGCATCGCGTCGGGACTGGACGTCTGCTTGACGTAGATGAAGCTGCGTCCGCTGAGACGACTCGTGCCGGTGTCGTTGCTGCCGGGGAGGGAGAACAGCTTCCCGCGTCGCAGGTCGAGGACGAAGGCGCGGTCGCCTGTGGAGAAGCTGACCCAGTCGCTGGTGCCGTTGAGGTAGCCGACCGTGTTCCTGCCGAGGTCGACGGTAAAGCGACCGTGCTCGGTCGACTCGACCGTCAGACGGCGGCGGCCATCGGCTGTCGTGCAGGCGACGCGGACACCCTTCGCAGCGAAGGCGCCGCAATCCGCCGGCAACCCTGCGCCCGTGGCCTCTCCGGAAGATCCACGGTCCGGGTCCCAGCGTGTGAGCGTGCTGTCGACGAGGACGTCGAGCTCGCGGCCCGCCGCCCAGGCGCCGGTTGCCTTGGGCACGACCTTCTCGAGCTTGCCGCCGGTCAAAGGCACGCGGTAGGCGGAGGTCTGGACGACGTTCTGCTGGTCGTCCACACGATCGACCGCGACGACGTAGACGTCGTCGCCCACGACCTGCGGCCGGATGGCGTCGGGTGACGGCCAGGGCGGGTCCTTGATGCCGAGCTGCTGGTAGGACGCGAGCTCCTTCTCCACTCCCGTCTCGAGATTCAGCGCGTACAACCGCCACGGCATCGCGTCATAGTTTCCCTGCGTGGTCTCGACCCAGACCACGGTCTTGCCGGCAACGGCGACGTCGACGATGTAGCGCGGGGCCCCCGGCTTCCCGTGACGGGCAAGCTCTGTGACCTCGTTGGTCTTCGGGTCGACGGATATCAGTGCACCTCCGCGAGGGTCGTCCTCGGAGGGCTGACCCGACTTGGAGGTTCCCGAGAGGGACATGATCAGCCGACCATCGGTGCGGTCGAAGTAGACAACCTGCTGTCCGTCCAGGACCGTCGGGATGCGTGACTCCACGGTGTAGTCGTCGCCCTCCGTGAACGACGGCGGCGCGGGAGAGAGCGCGAACTGACGCTGCGGCTCGGGCTCCTTCGTCGTCGTGCAGGACGTCGTGCCGAGTACGACCGCCACCATCGCCGAGGCGATGGCGGCGGTCTTGCGCGCTGACGTCACAGGACGACGCCCCACGGCTGGGTGAAGATGTTCGTCCACCGGCCCGCGACCGGGTCCGCGTAGGCGAGCCTCGAGCCCGAGCCGGAGTAGCCGTAGCCCATGATCAGGTGGTCGATCGTGAAGGTCGTGTAGTGGTAGTTGTAGTGCGGGTTGCCCGCCCCGGCCAGCTCGCGCGTCCCGTACACGACGGCACGGTTGTAGACGCCGATCGAGTTGACGACACCGCTCTTGATGGACGCCGCTGACGGGCTCGAGACGAGGCGGGACGCGAAGCCGGCCCACCTCTTGAGCGTGAGCGGGATGCGCGACATGTTCGTGCCGCTGGTGGTGGTCGCGAGGTAGCGGGACGCTGCCAGCGTCGTCTGGGAGATGGTGTCGGAGGAGTTGTAGCGGCTCCGCTCGCAGGCGCTGCACGACGCGCGGATCGCCATCGCGACGGACGCGGGCCCGCAGTAGTAGGAGGTCCGCTGGGTGGAGTGGCGCACGGGCAGCGCCTTCTGCGTCGCCGCCATGATCTGGGCGTCGGAGTCGGAGTCGGACGTGGTCGACGCGTCGGCGGAGAAGTCGGGCTCGGGCTCGATCTCCGAGTACGGGCGCCCGGCGACGCGCTCGACCTCCGCGCGTGCCGCGGCGATCCGCTCGTCGAGCGTCGGCTCGCCGTCGGCCTGCGCGGTCGCGGCGCCGGCTCCACCGGCGAGGTACTTCTCGGCGTAGAGCGCGTGCAGTGCGTCGAGGGCGTCGTTGAGCGGCTTCTCGGCCTGTACCGACGGCAGGTCCCCGAGTGACTCGTAGCCGCTGGGCAACGCGATGCCCCGACCCTCGGGCGTGGCCGGCTCGTCCGCCGCGGAGGCCGGAGCCGCCGCGAGCAGCGCGGCGACCGTGACGGCCGACAGGACGGCGAGGCCGAGACCGGTGGTGGTGCGTTGCCTGCGGCGGCGTCGCGAACTGAACATGATGTGTCCCCCCTGGGAGCGTCGACGGTGTGTGCGTCGATCAACCCATGGGAGGAGTTGCGGGCAGAAGCGTTCGAACGATCTTCTGAAGACGGCTTGACATCCGGCCGCAGAGGTGCCAAGTCAGGGGCGCTCCGGTGTGCCTGCCTCGAGCGGTCCGGACGGTCGAGCGCCCTGTGCCCTCGGCTCGGTCCGGGCGAGACGGAGCTGGAGCGCGCTCAGCGGGTCACGGTCGCGCGACCTTCACGCAAGCGGTCGACGACGACGTGGCGACGGCAGCGTCGCTTGCACCCGACCGTGAGACGGAGACGCTCACGTCGATGCTCCTCTTCTGTCCAAGGGCTGTCAGTGGATCCGGCTTCCGCACCTCGAAGCCCTCGTCTCGAAGCACTTCTGTGGCCGAGTCGATCACGTCCCCGACCGACGCCTCGGGGACGTGAACCTCCTCTCGACGATGAAGCTCTCTTCCGCGTCCGATCCCTTGCAGGTGACAGGATGAGCGACGCGAAAGATTGGCCGAGATCCCGGAAGGGCTGCTGCCAGTCGCTTCGACAGCGCGACCTCTACGGTCTGCGCCTCAGCGCTGAGGCGATCGAACTCGCGTTGGCTCACTGGTGCCGAGGCGCAGGCGGACAGAAGGACCAGGAGCAGCACGACGTTCACGTGAGGTCGTCGCATCATGGCTGGTCGGCTCGCCATCCATCACCCTCCAACGCCTCGCTGAGGTCGGCTCGATCACGGGGTACAGCTGCCTGGCTGCGGCCATACGGACGGACGAGAACCGAGCGACGAGCCGGTAGGTCCCCGTCTCCGCCGGAGCACTTCGTCGTGCGCGCCTGTGGATGTCCGACGAGGCAGAGGCACGGAGAAATGCGCTGAGTCCCACCTCGGTCTCACCTCGACACGAATGCGTCCTGTGGGAGGGGCTGGGAGGCAGATGCCGACCTGCTTCAGCGCGTGTACTGCCCCTTCCGCTGCAACGCCGAGCCGACGGCGAAGCCGATGAGCAGGAGGGCGGCGGCGAGGACGGCGTGCAGCCAGGTGTCGGCGGTGTCGAGGGGTACGACGTTGGCGTCGGAGCCGTGGTCGACGACAAGCCCGTAGATGGTGAGGGCGGCGTAGATGATGCCGCTGCCCACGAGGTAGGCGGGAGCGAGGCGTGGGCGCAGCGCCGCCCCTAGGCCGAGCAGACCGAACAGCACGTGCACGAGGTTGTGCAGCACCGACACCTGGAACACGCCGAACAGCTCCGCGCCGCTGTGGTGGCCGCTGCCGCTCAGCTGGTCGAGGTCGGTCGTGACGCCCGGGACGAAGCCCAGGACGCCGACGAGGAGGAACACGGCACCGAAGAGGAGGGCTGCCC
>LUMW01000231.1_pt1 | contig 24415 bp, 23 predicted proteins | sample 729761 | NCBI WGS metagenome assembly LUMW01 (sample SAMN03860302, study PRJNA289734) | marine metagenome | biome: seawater column; feature: ocean; material: water; isolation source: Red Sea water column Station 192 - depth 500m | place: Saudi Arabia: Red Sea | collected 2011-10-15 | depth 500 m
AAAATGATGTGAGTGTTCTACTCTTCTATCAACCTTAGCGGTACTCATATGGCCTCCCTGACACAGTTGGAATTTCTTCAAAGTTTTCGTGAATCGGTGGAGTATCAACTGTCCACTCAAGTGTTGTTGCTCCCCATGGATTTTTTGCGTCACATTTTTCACCTTTAAACATATCTCTAACCATAATATAAATGGCAAAAATAAAACCAGCGGCAACAATCCATGAACCAATTGTTGATGTTAAATGATAAGGAGCGAACATACCATCGTAAGTATGATATCTTCTTGGCATCCCTTGAGAACCCATAATGAACTGTGGAATAAAAGTTAAGTTGAAACCAACAAAAGTCATGATGGCGGTAACTCTACCTTGAAACTCATTATACATTCGACCTGTCATTTTAGGATACCAATAGAACAATCCCGCAAAGAATCCCATTAATGCACCACCAAGCATCGTATAATGAAAGTGTGCAACGACAAAATAAGTATCATGCAAATGAACATCAATATTAAAAGCTGCTAAAAATAATCCTGTCAAACCACCAATAGTAAAAAGCGCAAGAAAATTAATCGCATATAGCATAGGAGTATCTAGTTTTACTCTCCCTCGATACATCGTCGAAACCCAATTGAAAAGTTTAATCGCAGTTGGGACTCCTACAAGCATTGTTAAAACAGAAAAGATTGAACCGGCCAGAGCTGATTGACCAGAAACAAACATATGGTGACCCCATACCAAAAATGAAATGGCTGAAATTGCTAATGAAGAAAAAGCAATCGCTTTATAGCCAAAAATTGTTTTCTGAGAAAAAGTAGCAATAACTTCAGATATGATACCCATTGCTGGAATAATCATAATATAAACAGCAGGGTGAGAATAAAACCAAAAAAAGTGTTGAAATAAAACCGGATCTCCACCTAACGAAGCATCAAAAATTCCAATTCCAAAAACTCGCTCAAAAACTAATAAAAGTAATGTAATTCCTAAAACTGGAGTCGCAATAACCTGAATGATCGCTGTAGCATACAAAGACCAAACAAAAAGTGGCATCCGCATCATTGTCATTCCTGGAGCACGTAACTTATGAATAGTTACAATAAAGTTCAACCCCGTAAGGATTGAAGAAAACCCCATTATAAAAGCTCCTAAAACTACCATAGTAACCGCATCTGCTGATCGTCCAGAATAAGGAGTATAAAACGTCCATCCTGTATCAACACCACCCCAAAAAAGTGAAAGGATAGCGACAAAAGCCCCAACCATAAGACAGTACCAAGAAGCTAAATTCAGCTTTGGAAAAGCAACATCTTTTGCTCCAATCATCAAAGGTAATGCGAAGTTTCCAAGTAAAGCTGGAACCCCTGGAACAATAACCATAAAAACCATAATAGACCCATGCAAAGTCATGGCCCGATTGTACATATCACCTGTCATAAAAAGTGGTTCAGGTGTTAAAAGTTCTAATCTTAATAAGATAGCAAATAAGCCTCCAACCAAGAAAAAGATCATAATTGCAATAAAATACATAATTGCAATTCTTTTGTGGTCAATTGTTGTTAACCAAGACCAAAGACCTTTTTCACAGTTGATGTAATTGCCACCGTGTGAATGTGTATCTGTAGCTGACATTATAATTCCCCTACTTATTTAAGTGTTTTTATATACTCTATGAGATAATCAATTTCTTTTTCTGTAAGCAATCCTGCAAATGAGTTCATTTTAGCTGGAAAACCTTCAACAACTTTTTCATTTGGTGCCAAAATTGATTCTCTAATATACTCTTCATTGGCCACAACCGAATCGGCATTAGAAAAATTTCGCTCTTTACCAAAAATTCCACCTAAACCAGGACCAATTTTTACAGAATTATCTGCATTATGGCATGTCGTACAATTACGAGCAAAAAGCCTAGCACCTAACTCTACAGGATCTGAGACATTCGCTTCTTTAATTTCTCGGTTAAGCCAACGCTCAAATCGATCTTCTGAAACGACTCTAACAATTCCACGCATTCTCGAGTGAGATGTTCACATGATATCCGCAGTACTCATTTCCAAGTTGTCTTTTTTGTAAGTAAACTCCCACAACCATTGTTTACCAGTCACATTAATTTTGTAAGCATTTTTTGGAACATTTTCCATTTCAAAATAGGCGAACAGCCCCCAAATAGAAATTCCTACAAAAATAATAGTAGGTATAACAGTCCAGATTGTCTCCGCTAAGGCATTATGCGGAATATAAGCTGACTTGCTATTTTGTGTTCTATGGTAGCGAATTACGAAATACGTCATCACTCCCATAAGACCAAAGAACCCTATTACACTTAGTGCCATGACCACATTATATAGATCATCAACTAAGTGAACGTTTTTTGCTGCTTGCTCTGGAAGGGTAAATCCAAAAATAGCATGCAGAATGTCACCAATAAATCTCATACATCATTTCCTTTAACCTGAGTCTTATTTTCTTTTCTCCAAAATCTAAATAAATATATTGCTAAAATAATTATCGTTAAAATTCCACCTAATCGCATGATATTAAATGCATAAAAAGCATAAGTCTTTTTATTAGGGTCGTATTGCAAACAAAATAAAACCATTCTATCCACAATATTTCCTATTTTATGGTCAGCTGCTTCAACCAATGACAATCTTAATATTTTAGGCTGAATTTCTAACCCATAATGATAATAAGAGATTTTTCCTTCTGGGGTTAAAACATACGCAGCAGCTGTGTGAGCCCATTGCTGTTCTCTAGGATCCCAAGCATACTTGAATCCAATTTGATCAGCTAAAGCTCTAATATTTTTCTCTTCTCCTGTAAGAAAATGCCAGCCCTCTCTGGTCTCTGGCTTTCCATATTCATCCAAATAAGCATCTAATTTTTTTTGCGCTAAACGGGGAGTTTCATCAGGATCAATAGACACGGCCCCAAACTCAAATTTATCGCCGATTTTCCAATCAAAATCTTTAAATGTCTGCATCAAAGCATTTAAATGTAAGCTACACAAGGTAGGGCATTCATAATATATTAATAAAAGAAAAACAGGCGTATCACCCTGGAAATATTTTTTAAGTTGAACATCCTCACCTTTTTCATTTTTAAACGGCAAAGATAAGTCAATTTGTCCTCCAAGGTTTTCTTCAATCCCAACCTTATCCAAAACCACTGACTTCTTATTTTTTAAGCCTTGTTTGGCCATTTCCATTGGGCCTTTACCACCTATGGCATAAGCTTGAAATACAAAGAAAAAGGTTAATATCGCAATTGAAATAATTTTCAAAAAACACCCACTAGAGATTTTATTATCTCACAAACAACTCATTAATTTTTTTCATCATTATCATTTCAAAAACTTAACTAGGCAAGTATTTTTCCTTATCAGTGAAAGAATATAATATAGGCTAAACTTAGACGTATTATTTTGATCTCGTAGTAAAAAAGTAAGCACGGATATAAAATAGCAGTAATAAACAAGCTCCAGCTTGATGCATAAGGGCAATAGACAATGGAACAAAATAAAGAATCGTCATTACACCCAATAAAAATTGTACATAAACAAAACTGGCCAGGTAATACCAAGCCCGTCGTTGATCCTCATCAAAGGTCTTATTGGCCAAAAAAAACATAAATCCACTCAAAAAAAACAAAACCCAACCAAATAGGCGATGAATAAACTGAACAACCACTGTACTATGCAAATAAGCATCTAGCCCCACAAACTCAAAAACTTCATTGGGGATCCAGTAACGTCCCATTTTAGGAAAGGTATTATGGGTTAATCCCCCATCTAGACCGGCCACAAAAGCCCCTAAAATAATCTGAATAAACAAAACAACACCAAAAACTGTCAAATAGCGCTTTGATTGATTTTTTTTAAATTGATTTCTTTGCGGATAAGAGAGTTGTAAAATTAAATAATAAAGATAGGCAATAATAAGAAAAGCCAATCCCAAGTGAGCAGCTAAACGGTAATGGCTGACATCTGGCTCATTAACTAAACCACTTTTTACCATATACCACCCCATTAAACCCTGAAGAGCACCCAAACCAAAGGCTATCATCAATTTAGGCTTAAAACCTTGGGGAATTTTCTTTTTCATCCAAAAATAAACGAAAGGAAAAAAGAAGGCCAAACCGATAAGGCGCCCAAATAAGCGATGAAAATACTCCCAAAAAAATATTTGTTTATACTCGGCGAGTTTCATGCCACGATGATGATTAACTAATTTATACTCAGGATAAGCTTTATATTGCTCAAAGCTCTCTTGCCATTGTTGATCCGTAAGGGGTGGAATTGTTCCCATCAATGGCTTCCAGTCTACCATAGAAAGACCAGAGTCTGTTAAACGAGTAATTCCCCCAATCATGACCATCATAAAAACCATTACTGAAACGACAAATAGCCAAATGACTAAGGGGAAATTACTTCTATTGGTCATCTAAACTACTTTAATTTAGTAATCTTACCTTTGGGTTGTTTGTTCTGAGCATCAATATATTTTAAAACAGCTTTAACCTGCTCTTTAGACATCTCTTGCTCTGCCATCATCTGTGGCTTATACAACTCATAAACTTTTTTAGCTAAGGCGTCTGGCTTTTCATATCCTGGCTCTTCCGCATCACCATTAATCATCCCATCAGGATAGTTTACAAACTTTACAATCCAATCTACTTTACGTCGCTTTGACAAACCAGCCAAATCTGGTCCAATTTTATCTCCGCCCCCAATAGTATGACATTGAGTACACGTCTTTTTAAAGAATTTTTCAGCATCAAACGCACTAGCACCAACTGAAAAAGCCATTGCGAATAAAATCACTAACATTGTTTTCATCACATTTCTCCTAAATTTTGCTTTGAACAGACAAAATATACCACTAGCTGCTCATCGTTACAATAGACAAAATTGTTGCAGTAATTTTTTACCAAAACTCGCAAAAAAATTTAAGTTGCCCCTCCAAAGCTCCGATCAAGAAGGTACTTATACTCACACTTCACAGAAGAAAAGGAATTCGTATGAAGGTATTATCGTATTTAGTGCTTAGTGCATTTTTATTTTCAGCAACTTCTTGTTTAAAACAAGAGGATGGCCAGTACATCCCAGGTGTAAATGGGCCAAAAGTTAACATTAATGATGGGAAAATTCTCTTAACAGTAGAACTTGAAAAAGTTGATCTTCAAGGTGGACTTACAATGCCCATTAGAAAAATGGATCATTCAACTCTTACAGTGAGTCCTTCAATTAGCTCTGATGGATCATTCGGTGGAACTTTAATTAGTATTGCCTTTGACCTTAGAGATGTTGAGAATGATGATTTTAGATCTGTTCCGCATGAAACTCTTCCAGATGGAAGACCATTTCCATTTCTTATTGATGGAACTTTACCAGCTTTAGCGATTAATATTCCTAAAGCAAAAGACATTACACTTTATGCTTCTGAAAAAGTTTTTGGTTTTTTTCTCCCAATAAATCTTCCAGAAGACTTTAACGTAAGTGTACACTACAAAATTAAAATTAATGGCAAAAGCTATGGAGTTGTTTCATTAATTCACCCTGATGAAAGAGGTGAAGGTGCTGGTGTTGTCGCTCTTTTAACTCTTGATGATGTAAGATCAAACCCAGGACTTAACAAGCTCCTTAGAATTTCTAAAAGAAATAAATCTAGAATATACTAAGTCATTGTTTTTACTAGATAGGGTCAAATATTTTGGCCCTATCTCTATGTAAGTTTTTCAAAAAAATTTTCTGCTTTCTCCCCCCATAGTAAAATTTCCTTAAGATGAATAAACTTATAAAGTTCGCCATATTATTGGTTTTGCTCACTTCTTGCGGTAAAAGAATTGAAGAAGATCATAAAGCAAATACTTCAGATACAAATTCTGATACGCCTGGTGAAGTTTTAAATGATCAACAAAAATTAAAAAGATCACAACTCTATGATGCTCTTTACTCTAATGATACTAATCTCGTTGAAACAGCTTTAATAAAATTTAAAGAAATTCATTTTCGCTTTAAAACAAATGGTGAGACCCCTCTTACAATGGCGATTAAATCAACGAAAACTGAAATCATAAATAAAGTCATCGAAAAGACTACAAACCTTAACCAAACAAATCTTAAAGGTGAATTCCCTATTGAGTAAAAAAATTTCACAAAACTAACAAGGCTTATTGAGCTTGTACAAACACATAAAGAGGTTCAATTATCAACCCTCATAACTGCGATAGAAACAGGGAATATTTATTTTATTAGCTATTTACTTAATAATTTTAAGCAATATAAAAAACTCATTGACCAAGAAAACCTTCTCCTTATGGCAATCGAATACCCCGAATTTGAAACTCGTCACCTCATCATTCAAACGTTACTCAGACATAAAATAAATATTAATAATCAATACAAATCTACTCCATTGATTAAGGCGACAAAAATCAATGATACAGTACTCATCAGAAAGTTACTGGGAAATAAAGCCAATCCTACTCTCAAAGATGAAGAAGACAGATCTGCCCTTTATTATGCAGTAGAAAACTTAAATCAAAAGGCTGTACTTGTTCTTAAAAGAGCAATTCTTGAATATAGTGAAATTCAAGAGCCGGATTTTGATATTGATAGTATATTGCGTAATTCCTGCAAGAAGCTCCCCGCCTTAAATGAAGTTGAACAACATCAAAGATGGTTTCAAAGAAATATTTATTCGGCACTTGAATGTAAAAACTATAACACTGTTTTATAATGAAAGGCTGCTTTACTTAAATCTTTAGACTTAGAAAATTTTTTCATTTGAGTAGGCTTAAAGGTATTAAAGTCAATTTTGTGTAATTGCTCACCTAAACTTTTGGCCAATAAAGGCGGGACAGCATTTCCAATTTGCCTAAACTGTGCAGTGGTACTTCCTTCAAAAATAAAATTATAAGGAAAACTTTGTAAACAAGCTGCTTCACGAGCTGTTAAATACCTTGCTTCTATTGGATGATAATACATTGTTCGTGAAGTTAAAATAGTTGGAGCTGGTCCATCTAAAGGAACTCTTTGAAGCCTTGTTTGACGAAATCTTTTTTCGTTAATTTCATTCCAATTAATATTATATCTGAGCCTTTTTGGTAAATAAGCTTTCTCATCTTTCTCATACCTTATTCCTGCCCCCGCAGGAATATGCTGCAAGCGCTTTTCATCCAATTTATTAGCTATTTTAGCGCTCTCTAAATTGTGGTTTTGTAATTTTTTATATTTTGAAAGCTGTTTAAAGGCTTTTTGAACACTCACAAGATGCTTATTTTGCCCATGGGTTGGAGCTGGAAAAGCTGGTAAAGTCCCTTTCGTTCCCATAATAATAGTCCTACGCCTACGAGAAGGAACACCGTACAAATCAGCACTCATCACTTGAGCATCCATAATATAACCTAACTTTTCAAAGGAACGGAATATGCGCCTTAAGATGAACTCGTTTTTTTTTGCCAACATTCCTGTCACATTTTCAAATAAAATAACTTTAGGATTAGTTAACCTTACAATTCTTACAAATTGCTGAAAAAGAGCATTTCTTTGATCATCGACATCACCCTTTCCAACCGTTGAAAAACCTTGACAAGGAGGTCCACCAACCACCATATCAACTTGATCAAAGTCGATCAATTTTTGTAGTTTGGTTTTAGTCAGTTTTCGTATATCCATATGTAAAGCATGGGCCTTAGGATGATTACGTGCAAAGCTCTTTACAGCGGCTTCATCAAAGTCAACGCCCAAGAGACATTTATGTCCGGCCATTTCTAATCCGGCAGAAAAACCACCACAACCGCTGAAGAGATCAATAAATTTTAATTGTTTTTTCATATATAAATACTTTTTAAAAAATTTTAGTTTTGTTGATTTATTCTAGCTTCTATTGATCTTTTTTGTCTAGTTAAAGAATCATCTCTTAAGACGAAATCATTTTCTCTATTGAATGAGATAATTCTGCCGAGGACAATTCAATGTAAATCGTTTTTAATTTAGACTCTTGTCCTTTTAAAATTTTAATCTTAGAAGGAGAAATATGTAAGATTTTTGCCAAAAAACGTAAAAGCTCTTTATTGGCCTTGCCTTCAATCGCTTTAGCCGCAATTTTCAATTTAAGTCGCGGCGGATCGCCATAAATCCCCACAATTTGATTTTTTTTTGAATTGGGTAAAATTAACACTTTTAATATTGAACCCGATTGATAAGGAGAAATAAAACTTTTCATTATTTCTATGATAAAATAAAAAAATGAATCATGAAACAATAAGAGTTTTTATTTTTTTTATCATTCTCTTTTGCTGCCTAAGTGGAGAGTTTTTTATTCCTTATTTAAAAAGAAATTATAAAAAACGACTATTAATCAATTTTTTATTTTTACTTAGTGGAATTCTTTTTCTCAAGATATGCTTTCCCAATGGTTTACTAGAGATGACAAATAAGTTTTTGGCGATGGATCGAAACTTGAGCTTGGCCAAGCTTCCCTGGGGACTAGACTTAATTCTCACGCTTTTGATTTTTGATTTTGCCATTTATTGGCAACATCGCTTTTTTCATATGATAAAACCCCTATGGAAATATCATGCCGTTCATCATAGTGATGAGAGTTTAGACTTCTCTACAGCGTTAAGATTTCATCCGGGTGAAATTGTCCTATCTGGAGCCTATAAAATGATTTTGCTATATATTTTTATTCCAAGGCTTGAAAGCTTTTTTATTTATGAAATTTTTCTTAACTCTATGGCCATATTTAATCACTCTAATATTCATCTCTCCAAAAAATGGGATTACTACTTGCGTTTTATTATTGTGACTCCGGCCATGCATTTTCCCCATCACTCTCCTGAAAGAAACCTTACAAATTCGAACTATGGCAATGTATTTAGCTTTTGGGACAGAATATTTAAAACCTATACAAGGCAAGAAAATTCCGTCTTTGGGCTTAAAGAATATACCCATAAAGACTTAAATTCATTTTGGTCTCAATTTTTTAGTCCATTTTCTAAAGAATTTAAAGACCAGTCATAATCGAGATACTTAACAGAGCTTACTCCTTTAACATCCAAATATTGGCCAACAAACGCCAAAATATTTTTTTCATTATCGCCAAAGTCTTCACTGTACCATTTAAAAATTTTAGATAAATACAAGACTTTTTCTTGGCGATAATTTTTACTACGATTTTTTAAAAAAGTACTTGTCGCAGCTTCAAGTTGCTCATCCATTTTATTTGCCCTAAAGGCTTCTTGATAAAGCGAGGGACATCCTACAGAAGCACAATTTACTGCGAAATGAATACGAGGCTCACTAAAATTTTTCCTAATCGTCTCATGCTCAATTTCATCAAGACTCATTTTTTTCCCCATCAAAGAAATAAATTCTTTAGACCAAGGCGAAGAAAAAAAACTTCCTATATCTTTAATAGATTTTACGGGATAATGATCTAAGATAAGTTTAACTGTAAAAGCATTATAAGCATTTATCCAAAAACATAATTTTTGATTTTTTGTAAACTTAGCAAAAGTTTTAGGCGTAACCTCAGATAAAGAAGTCAAATAATTATTCAATTCTGAGGTATTCTTTAAGAGGCTTTTATAGTTTACTAAAACTTGTTTTTTTTTAACTAAAGTATATTTTTGTAAAATATCATTCCACTTTTGGTGTTGATGATCAAAAGAAAAAGCAAGTGTCCATTGAAACACAAAAAATAAAAAGATAAATTTCTTCATTAACGTCTCCAACTGTGAAATTTTTGGGCCCAGGCTAAAAGTCTTTGAGGTGCTGTTTCACGCTTCCATTGTCCCGCAACAAACTTATTTGCTTCGGCCATGGTGGGATAACTATGAATCGTTCCTAAAATATGATTTAATCCCTTAGAATGTTTCATTGAGGTCACAAACTCAGCAATAAGCTCCCCGGCATTAGCGGCTACAATTGTGGCCCCTAAAATCTTATCCGAATTCTTTGCTAAAAGCACCTTTACAATTCCCTTATCAACTCCATCTGCAATAGCTCTATCCAAATCACTAATGTCATAAGTATAAACATCGTATTCAATACCATTATCAAGGCAAGCAGTTTCATTTAACCCAACAGTTGCAACTTCAGGATCCAAATAAGTACACCAAGGTATAACACGATAATCGACCTTAAACTTTTTAAAAGGTGAAAAAAGAGCGTTAACAGCACAATACCAAGCTTGATGAGACGCCGTATGTGTAAGCTGATAAGGGCCGACCACATCACCACAAGCATATATATTTGGAAATCTCGTTTGTAAAAAGTCATTAGTTTTAATTGTCCCATTAGAATTAAGTTCTATTTTTAATTCTTCAAGGCCAAAACCTTTTGTATTTGCTTTTCTTCCTACTGCAATAAGAATCTCATCAAAAAGAACTTCAATATTTTCACTCTGATGAGAACAAATCAATTTCCCATTGTGAACTTCGGTTGCCTCGTGCTCCAACAAAACTTCAATTCCTTCTTCTTTTAAATTTTCTAAGACAATTTCAGAGATATCATGATCTTCTTTCATCATAAGTCTTGTTCCCATTTCTACCACTGTAACCTTAGACCCAAGCCTATGAAAGGCCAAAGCCATTTCAACTCCAATTGGTCCCCCTCCTAAAATAACAAGTTTCTGTGGTAATGACTTTAACTGCCACAGATTATGAGAAGTGAGATATTTAATTGACTCTATCCCTTTGATGGGCGGTATAAAAGGAGAGGCCCCTGTTGCAATAATAATATTTTTTGTTGTGATAATTTTTGAATTAACTTCGATTTCCCAAGGTGAAATAATTTTAGCTTCACCTTGAATACACTCAACTCCTAAAGACTCATAACGTTCAACACTATCATGAGGCTCAATTTTTTTAATAACTTGTTGAACTCTTTTCATCACTTGTTGAAAATCAATCTTTACTCCTTGAACATGAACACCATAGTCTTTGGCAACCTTAAGGGCATGCGCCATTTTTGCAGACTTTAATAAGGTCTTCGAAGGAACACAACCTGTATTTAAACAGTCCCCTCCCATTTTATCTTTTTCTATAAGGGCAACTTTTGCTTTAACCGCAGCCGCAATATAACTGGCGACTAATCCACCAGAGCCAGCCCCAATTGTCACAATATTATAGTCGAATTTTTTTGGTTTTTTGTAATTGCGATAAACTTTTTTGGCCTTAAGCCATTCAAGAATTTTTTTGGCCAACAAAGGAAAAATACCTAAAAGAATAAATGAACCAATAATATCAGGTCCCATAATTCCTTCTAAAGATTCTAAGTCTGATAATTGAGATCCAGCATTTACATAGACAAATGTTCCAGGCAACATTCCAATTTGAGAAATCACATAGAATTTAAAAGCCGACAACTTTGTTAAACCCATAGTTAAATTAATAAGGAAAAAAGGAAACAAAGGAACTAATCGTAGGCTAAAAAGATAAAAACCACCTTCTTTTTTGACCCCTTCATTAATTCTTTTTAAGTATTTTGCATATTTTTTTTCCACATAATCTCTTAAGACAGTTCTCGAAATAAAAAAGGCCATAGTGGCCCCGATGCTAGAAGCAAAAGAAATGAGAACGAGCCCAAGTTCAAGGCCAAACAATGCACCTCCCAACAATGTTAATACAGTTGCTCCAGGAATAGAAAGTGCTGTCGAAATAATATAAATTCCAAAAAAAGCAAAAATAGTGGAAAAACGATGAGTAAGGTAATAAGACTCAAATAGCGATTGATTTTCTTTTATATATTCAAAACTTAAATACTGATCTAAACCAAATAATTTTATCGTTACGATGAGAATCAAAAAAAGACAGAAAATAAAAATTTTTTTAAGCATGCCACCTCCACTCTTTTATTAGTGTAGCGGCCCTTAAATATATTACGAGAAAAACTATGGTTTTTTTAAAGCAAACCAATCACTCCAAACACTCTTTTCTTTTTGACCTAATTTTAATAAGAAAAAAGACATCCACATTGGCTCTTTAGGTTTTTTCTTAAGTTTAATTCCCATCTCTTTAAGTGATTTATCGCCTTTTTTATTGTTGCAAGGTCCACATGCAGTTACAATATTCTCCCAATCTGTACTTCCCCCTTTTGATTTGGGTATCACATGATCGAGGGTTAAATCCTTTGCTTTAAAAGGTGTATGACAATATTGACAAGTAAAATGATCTCTATAAAAAATATTCTGCCTATTAAATTTGACAATATTAGTTTGACCTACTTTTGTAAACAACCGCATAACTTTAGGTAATTTAAAACTATCAGAAGGAGAATGGATTTCGATATCACTATGATGTTCAACGACTTCCGCCCTTTGTGTAAAAAACAAAGTTAACGCTTTTTTCCAATGAATCATTTTTAAAGGATAGTAACTAGCATCCAACAACAGGGTTTGCCTCATAACTTACTCCTTACTTTATTTTACCCTATTTTGCTTAAATCCTGCAATTAGATGGCAAAAATAAGCAATTCATAGGCTAAGTCCTATAAAATACTAGACGAAAGCTCATTATGATTGATACTTTTAAAAGAGAAAATACCAGGATTGGCCCTTTAAACTTGGAAAAATGATATGGAAAAAAAGAAAAAATTAAGTCTTTTGCAGGCTTTAGTTGATAAAAAAATGCTCATTTGTCTTCTTAATGGTTTTACTGCCGGACTTCCTATCTATTTTCTTTTACAACTCATTCCTGCATGGCTAAAGGCCGAAAATGTCGACTTAAAGACAATTGGCTTTTTTGGCTTTGTTTTAGTCCCTTATTCTTTTAAGTACCTCTGGGCCCCTTTCGTGGATCGTTATGTTCCTCCCTTTTTAGGACGAAGAAGAGGCTGGATGCTTATAACGCAAATACTTATTCTAGTCTTTATGTGCTATTTGGGGTTTTTAAAACCACAAGTTGATATAGACCTTATCCTTTATGTGGGATTGGCCATTGCTTTTTTTTCGGCCACTCAAGATATTGTCTTAGATTCTTATCGTCGAGAATTATTACCTGATGAAGAATTGGGGCTAGGAAATTCTTATTATGCTAATGCTTATAGAATTGCTGGTTTTATCCCTGGAGGTCTAGGTCTAATCTTGGCGGACTATCTTAGCTGGCCGCTTGTTTTTTCAATTGTAGCAAGTTTTATGTTGGTAGGTGTTTTACACACATTATGGATTAGAGAGCTTGTTAATGAAAATGAAACCCCGCAAACTTTAAAAGAGGCCGTTGTCACACCTTTTGTCGAATTTTTTAAACGTGGAGGAACCAAACACGCTCTTTTAATTATCTTTTTTATCTTTTTTTACAAATTTGGCGATACCGTTGCCACCGCTCTAATCACACCTTTTTATTTAGATGTTGGCTTTTCTATGACAGTTATCGGGGGCGTCGTCAAAGCCGTCGCTGTTTGGTCCATGCTTATTGGTGGTTTTATTGGCGGTGCGATCATGTTCAAGCTGGGAATAAATAAATCGCTATGGTTTTTTGGTCTTGTCCAATTACTTTCAATATTGGGCTTTGCTCTTTTAAATGAAGTTGGACCAAATACCTATGTGCTGGGATTGGTGGTTGCTTTTGAATACCTAGGAGTAGGTCTTGGTTCAGCCGCCCTTATGGCCTTTATTGCATCCAATACGAACAAAAGTTTTACAGGAACTCAGCTGGCCTTACTTTCCTCTATTTTTGCAATTCCAAAATCTTTTGCTGGGGTTATTGCAGGGGTGATTATCGAAGGTGTAAAGCCAAATGATGAACTATTTTATGATCTCTTAGGGGCCATGCCAGGTCTAGGCTATACTAAGTTTTTTCTTATTTGTACTCTATTGGCCTTACCCGGAATGATTCTTTTATTTTGGGTGGCCCCACTGCATAAAAAGGCCAATTAATTTCTCACACAGGCCCCTAAAGGAAAAACTGTATCAGATGGTCTTCTTAAGTTTCCAGCAGCGTCATAATAGATTTTAAAAGGATCTGATTCTTCTATCATTTTTGGGCCTAACATATAGGCCAGTGAAGATGTTGTAATACATAAATCCTCACTTCCTCCTGTTAGATCGACAAAGTCAATTTCCCCTAAAGTTGTATTATCATAAGAGTTAGCTCCAGGTGCCGTTGTATCCTCAGAAATATTATAATCTGATAAAACTCCACTAACTGAGCTTCTAAACTCATAAGTGCTACTAGAGTGAGAAATATTTCCTAAATACGAAGCTGTCCCTGAACCACTATAACCCAAAAAGTTCCAATCATTTCTAAAAGAAGTATTATGTGAAGCAACAGAATTTGTGCCTTCAAGTGCAAAGCCGGTTCCGCCTAAGTCATAAGCAATATTATTAAAAGCATAGCCTTTAATATCCGCATTACCCATCACAAAAGAAAATCCTCCTCCCCCAACACCAACACCACGGATAATATTGTGATGGAAATAAGCATAAGCTCCATCGGCCATATTATAATCATCTACTCTAAAGGCATATATATTTGCATAACCTCCATCATCGATTTGAAATTGAAAACCTTCAACTCTGACGGCATTTTTTCCCGCTCCTCTTTGCATAAAAGGCCATTGGTAATTTCCACTTCCTACCCAACTAATCATAGCTTTTGTTCCATCCCATTTTCCACTGTGGCGCTGGGAAACTCCCACATGAGTTGAGAGAAAAGGAACAAAAAAACGTAAAAAATTATCTCCAAATAAATTCCAACCAGAAATATTATTTTTACCAGAGCCAGACCAAGCTCCATCTGCGTAAAAAGCAAAATGCCAGGCCTTATTATCATTTACAGCATCTTGAGAAGTATCAAAGTTTCTTACTTCTGCTGGTATCCCCGTATTCTCATCTAGAGTATTGGTATCAGTAACTCTTGAATAAGCGCGATAAATCTCCCAATTAAGAATTTCTGCATAATCAGTTTCAAGCTCAGCTCCATTAAGATCATTTAAAAGAAATTGATTTGCACTTATTCTTTTTCTTATAAAAAAGATCTCTTCAAAACCAGCTGTAACACTATGGTCAATAACTATAGCATCACCAATTCCAATATTTCCTGCAAGAGGGTTATCAAAAACAATTACAGAGTCCGTAATAAGCGCTTCATTGGTACCACTTGAAGTTCTACTAGCTAAAGCTGAAGTATTGTTAATTCCAATTGAGCGATAAATTTGAGCAGGGCCATCTAAGCGAACGATACTTGTTTGCTCACTAACTCCTGAATTAAGAGTCACAGATGTTAATACTTTAATTTCATCTTTGGGATCATCTGGAAATTTAAAACTAGGGGAAGAAGCTTCAAAATTTTTTCCATTTTTACTCATATCAATTTCATACCATTGCCTAGGATCACAGTCTGGTATTTTAGAATGATTACAATAATAGAGTTTAGCTGAATCAGAAGCGCTTAAAGTCGCTTTTGTCACAACTGTTATATCAAAACTTTGTGAAGTTATATTCGTCATATTTACTGAGCCGACTGTGTTCACAAATTCGCTAACCGCCACATCAACACTTTTAATAATAACACCATTTTTTCTTATAAAAATTTTTCCCGAACCAGTCGATTGGGCCTCAAATTTAGCAGATTTTCCACCTGATAAAATCAGTAGTTGGCCAATATCTCCTTCTAATTCCCAAGAGACAGATAAATTACTTTCAAATTCGCCATTTTCGGCTCGTTTAACTGCATACAGATCAATTGTTTCACTCGTTTGAAGATTAATATTGGTAATTCGTATTCCTGCACCATCAGAAGAAGATTCAACATATATTGACCTGTCAACTGAATAAACCTGAACATCTATAGAAGAGGTAGAAGATAATATAAAGAAAATACTTATAAAAAACCGAAATAATTCCATATCCCCTATATCGTACCACTAAGTATAAAGAAAAACTTAATTATTTAACAAGTATTATAATACCTCGAAAATACAAATGAATTTTCACAAATAATTTGAAAAAAAATTTAATAAAGCTGGCCACATTTTAATACGCCAATTAAATAAGGCATACTCTTAAATTTCGGCCCTCTCTTGATCGACTTTACCAGGGATATACGAATACAAACATGGCACAATAAATAAGGTCAGTAATGTCGAAACAAAAAGTCCTCCAATAACCGTTAACGCCATGGGAACTCTCGTCTCTGCTCCTGGCCCCAAGGCCAAAGCAGCAGGTAGAGTTCCTGCGATAGTAGAAACTGAAGTCATAATTATGGGTCTAAGTCGTATCGGACAAGCATGCATTAAAGCTTCATGCACGGACTTTCCTTGTTCACGAACTTGGTTGGTAAAATCAACTAAGATAATGGAGTTTTTCTTCACAATCCCCATTAAAAGAATTAATCCAATCATGGAATAAATATTAAGTGATTGATCAGCAATTTTTAAAGCGATAAAAGCACCAGTAAAACTAAAAGGTAAAATCGAGAGAATACTAATGGGTTGTACAAATGAATTAAACTGAGAGGCAAGAACCATGAAAGCAATGATCAGTCCAAGAATAATAACATTAACTAAGCTCACAAAAGACTCATTATAAGTTTGGACACTTCCACTTTCATACAAACTATAATTTTCTTTAAGACTTGGTTTAATTTTAGTACGCAAAAACTCAAGTGCTTCTCCTTGCGAAACACCATCAGCTAAGTTTGCTGTCAATGTAATAGCACGAGCACGATCCTTTCTATTGATAGACAATAGACCTTTTTCTTCTTGAATTTTTGTTACATCAGATAAAGGAATCAACTCTCCTCGATTATTTCTGACATTAATTTTTGAAATATCATGAATTTTCTCTAAGCCACTTTCTTTAATTTTAACCACAATATCGTATCGTCTTCCTCCTTTAGAAAACTTCCCCGCAGTGACTCCACTTACCATACTTTGAATAGTCCTCCCTATTTCATCCACCGAAACCCCTCGTTGCATAGCTTTTTGGCGATCAGGTATAATTCTAAGTTCTGGAATTTTTCCTTGAAAATCAGAGTCGATATCTACCATAAACTTAGACTCTTCCATCATCTTCTTTACCCGTTCTGACTCAGAAATAAGAACATCATAACTAGGTCCTGTTAAAGAAAATTCAATAGGGTAAGAGCTTCCTGTCCCAAAGCCCCCTAAAGAAGGATCTCGAATAAAGACAAAAATTCCCTTAACTTGTTCTCTAATTTTTTTTCGAAGATAATTAGCAAATTCTTGTTGTGATAAAACTACTTTAAGCTCTTTATTTTGTGGTCGATCACCTTTTGGCTTTAAAGTCACATAAGAAAAGGCCGTATTAGACTCAACACCACTAAAGCCTCCAATGGCGACGAAGTATCTTCTAAGTTCTGACTCATTCATAAGAATTTTTTCAATTTCAGCGACTTTTTTCTCAGTATATTCTAAAGAAGAACCTGTAGGTGTCTTCATAAAAAGAATAAGACGAGATTGATCCTGAGGAGGAGTAAACTCACGTTTAAGCGTATTTACTAACAAAAATGTAAGTCCAGCAATAACAACGGCTCCTAACAAAATAGCTGCTCTATATTTAAGAGCGACTTCTAGTGCTTGAGTATATTTTTTTTCAAAAAAATTCATAAGGCGATCAATTTTTCGTTTACCTTCTTCATTGTCAGAGCCCAACAAATAAGATGTTCGCATTGGAGTTAAAGTGATAGCATCAATATAAGAAAAAGCTATGGCCGCACATAAAGTAATAGCAAACTCATAAAAATATCTTCCTACAATTCCACTTACAAAACCCAAAGGAAGAAAAATCGCCACGATAGCAGTTGAAGAAGCCAGTGCTGCAAAGGAAATTTCATTAGTCCCTTGCAAAGAAGCTTGAACTTTAGACATACCTTTTTTATAAAGCCTACTTATATTTTCTAGAATCATAATATTATCATCTACCACCAGACCAACCGCTAAAGTCAGTCCCAACATTGTAAATGTATTTAGAGTAAATCCAAAAAAATCGAGGGCCATAAAAGTCGCTATGATTGCAGTCGGAATAGAAAGCATAATATTAACTGCTGCACCAAATGATCCAAGAAAAAACCACACGACTAAAGAAGTCATCACTCCCGCCAAAACTAAAGTAAATTTCAATTCATCAATAGAATCTTCAATAAACTTTGTTCCATCATAATTAACACCAATTTTAGTGCCTTCAGGAAGAATGGAAGCGACTTCTTTCATTTTCTGCTTGACTTGAGTTGCCACTTCAACTGCATTAGTTCCCCTTTGTTTTCTAAAACCCAAACCAATAGACATTTTTCCCATCACTCGAGATATTCGGCGCTGATCTTCAAGTCCATCTTCAACATCGGCCACTTCGGCCAATGGAATAGGAGAATAATTTGGCGCTCCCCCTCTTTGGTTAATTGAGATTTGTGAAAACTCTTGGGGTGTTGTCGCCTCACCTAAAGTTCTAATATTATATTCAGTGGTGGTATTTTCAAAAATCCCAGCTGGATATTCTGCATGTTCCTTAGAAATTGTATTAAGAATATCATTAACCGAAAGATCGTACTGTCTAAGTTTATTTTTTTCTACCCAAACCCGCAAAGCTGGATCCACGTAACCGCCTAGAATAACTTCGGCCACCCCTTCAATCGTCTGAAAACGATCTTTAATTTGGTCTCTGACATAGACCATAAGTTCTTTTTTAGTAAAAGTGTCACTATTAATACTCAACCATAGGATCGGCCGATCTTCAGGATTAGATTTTCTTACTACTGGGGCTTCAATATCAGAAGGTAATCGTCTTTGCGCCTGTCCTAAAATTGATTGGACTTCCTGAACAGCAACGTCAATATCCTTATTTAAACCAAACTCAAGAGTAATATCAGCTCTTCCTCTTCTGGCCTTAGAGTCCATGGCCTTAATCCCCTCAACTGAAAGTAATGAACTTTCTAGCTGGTCAATCACATCCAATTCAATAACCTCAGGAGCAGCCCCTGGCCAAGCAACAGAAATATTAACCACAGGATTATCAACATCAGGTTTTTCACTAATTCCCAAATTCATAAAGCTCAAAGAACCAAAAATAAGAAAGGCGGCCATCACCATCCAAGCAAAAACAGGTTTTTTGATAGAAATTTCAGTTAAATTCATTAAAACTCCCCATTAAGAATTGCAATTTGAACTTTGGCCAATTTTTCTTTTGCCTGAATTTGGATAAGTTTCTTTTTTTCTTGAATATAATTTTGGAGTGAACTATTAAGCTCCAAGTTCGTTGTTAATCTGAGTTTATAATCCTTTAAAACTTCTTTATATCCACTTAAACTGGCGGCTGTTGAAGCCTCATAAGCACGAAGTTGTTTCTTGGCCAAAGATATAGTCATAAAAATTTTATCCATCATAACTTTTAAATCATTACGGGTTTTTAAATAATTATTTTGATTTTGTTGTTTCACTATCTTTTGCTCAACAATTTCTTTTGACGTTTTATTTCCACTAAAAATGGGAAATGTCAGATTAACTGCCATATCCCAGTCTCTTTGATTAAAAGTCCCTTCTTGCTCAAGGTAATAATTGGCACTTAAATCGACAGTTGGATAATGTCCAGATTTTGCTATTTTTATCTGCTGCTCAGTTGCCTCGTAAAGAATTTTTGAAGCCACCACACTAGGATGAGTATCGATATTCATGTTTGGATTAGAATCCATATCTTTGAGTGAATATTCAAACGACTCAAGTGGTGTTTGAATAACACGACTCAAATCCAAGATGACTTTTTTTAATTGTTCTTGTTGTTGATAAAGCTCTGAGCGAGAACTTAATAGGGTGGCCCTTGCCACTAATAAATCACTCTTTTTCGAACGTCCGATTTTTTGTCTTTGTTTAATAAACTCATAATTTTTTTGATTTATCTCAATCAACTCTTTTGACAAAGCAAGTTCTTGCTTTAACTGATAAACTAACATGAAATGATTTGCAATAAGCATTTGCACTTCACGCTTCACAGCTTCTTTAGTCAGTTTTTTAATCTCAAGTAGCTTTTGAGCATAATCAAGTGCTGCAAACTCTTTTAGGCCACGGAATAACGGCTGACGCAAAGTCAAAAAAGTTTGCCTTTGAGTACTGCCAACAAAGTCATTCTGAGTTGATGATTGTTTCGTATAGTTTGAATTTAGCTCTAAACTAGGAAGAATATCTCCGAAGACTTTAGCTTCCTGGGTTTTGGCCAACTCTAATTCTTGAGTTGCATTAATATAAGTTTCATTTTTAACATAAAGCTTTAAGGCATCTTTAATACTTATGCCTAAAGCATGATAAAATGGATATACACAAAATATAAAAGTTAGAAATAATTTAGTCATGCTTAAGCTTAAGCATTCTCAAAGCTTTTGAATAGCTTAAAAGATTAACAAAAGCTCGATTTTACACAAAATTGGCATTTAGACTCTTTTCACTCTTGATGGTGCCCTCCAAGCGACAATTGTCGAACCAAGCACAATATCAGAGGAACACGAGATTGTTTGGAGACAGCCGCAAATTGACCTCGATGAGCTTGTATATTTGAAAACAGTGCGAAATTACAGCAGAAAACAACTTTCTGAGCACTTTTCAAGGCCCGCCAACACCATTACTTGGTATCTAGGCAGGCTCAAAAAGGAGGGACGACTATGACTGAAATTATCGCTATTTTGATCTCGGCTATATTTTTCTTTGAATTTGGGGATGAATTTGCCTTTGTAGTAAAAAAGACAGCTGTTTTGAAGGTTCACCAAGGATTGCTGCCTCTCAACTCTTTTACGCAAAAATTAACTCAAGGAAATAACTAATCATTATTTAGGCCAATCTTTCTACGGTTAGGAGGGAGTTTGGGATTAATTTTATCGTCAATATCATCGAGCCTTTCAAATACAATTTTGAAGAGCTTGTGTGTACCCTGTTCAAGCTTATCAACTCGTCCCTCTACGGAGTTCTCCATGGCAAGAAAACTTCTGAGCTTAGTAAAGGTTCTCATAATGGCAATGTTGACATCAATCGCTCGGGTACTATTCAAAACACCCGATAACCCTCCTTTTCCTTTCTTTGAGGTCACAATTTGTGACCTCAAAACTTCATACTCTTCTTTTGTTAACTGAAACATAAAGTCTTCAGGAAACCGTCTAGAATTTCTTTTAACTGTTTGATTAAAAACTTTCGTTTCAACCCCATAAAGTTTGGCCAAGTCACTATCAAGCATTACTCGCTGGCCTCTAACCTCATAAATCATGCTTTGAATTTGATCGACTGGAAATTGCATAATAAACCCCTTCATTAAAAATCAGGAGAGGCTATCAAGTTAAGGATAACTTAAGCCATTATTTAATGGGAGCTACTCATAAATATTTCATTTATGAAAATAAACTTTTTCATTTTTCCCCCAGTAGAAATGCAGCTAAATCATTAAAAAACTCATTCTGACTATCCCAAACCTGCTTAATTAAAACAGGGAGGTTTTCTTCATACCTAGCAAACTCTTCAACAGAAGTTAAAACCTCATTTGAGTCCTTTAAATATTTTGACACGATATTCAATGCTCTTTCTTTCTCATCCATTTATTTTTCTCTTTATTTCCGCAAGGGTAAACTTCTTATACTTAAGGTTTTCCATTATCCTGTTTAGGTCCCAAAGATCTACAGAGTCACCCATTTGAGATGCATTAAAAGTGCTTTGGTGAAAACAATAATTAGTAATAGCTACTAGGCTAAACTGCCTTCCATGCTGACTTTCGTAGAAACTTTTAGCTCCTCGTACTTCATCAATACAACTCGAATGGACACTTCGTTTAGTCTTCGTATGCTTGGCCTGAACTAGGATGTTATCTGTTTTCCCAAAACATATTACATCAGCACCTCAGTCTCCAGACTGACCTACAACTTTACTTTCATATCCCAAATGATCAAATAAACAAGCAACAAAACCTTCAAACATTTTATCATCAATATTTTCGAGATCAGTTACTCCTATATGTATTTTCTCATCTTCGACATTATTAGTTTTAGTACTCGAAAATTCATCAACTCCAATTTCCTGGACAACCATAGTAAAGTCATCCATCACATCTCGTTTTCTGGCCAAAATATTAAGACTCAAGGTCTGGCTTTTTTAAAAACTATTCTAATGGTTCGAGTAGCTTGACAAAGGGTGCCCCACTGTTACAAGTAGCTGAACCACAATGTTTACACAAAATCGGCTCTAACAAGCTGATTATACAGTGTAAGCCTTGGGTTTTACGAAAGTTTTATGAGTGTAAATGGTTTAAAGAGAAGCTTGATCTCTCGAAGTTGGCAAAAAAAAGATGGATTGAAGGTTACTCAAACCAAAAACTAGGAGAATTTTTTGACCTATCACCAATTACAATAGGTCAGCATTTAAGACGCTTAAAAAACTCTAATTTACTTGATGAATTAGAATCAACAGAGAATGAAGATTTTCAAATTAGAGAAAAGTGGAATTCTTAAAGGGGTACAAAATGAATCGAATTTTATCATCTATTTATGATCTTATAACTATCGCCATTGTCGGCGGTGGAATTTTAGTATTTGCTGCTGAAATTAAACTTGCAGCAGCAAAAAAAGCACAAGAAGGTAGTACAAAACTTACTGGATTCACTCAAAGTTTAACTGGAACAACTCTTAATCTAAGTGAAGAAAGAGTTTACGGAAAACCTCAACTAAAGGGCAAACTATAAGAAACTACAACAATAGCGAAGATAAAAACGATAAGAGAGAAGTTTTTGCTTATCTAAGGGTAAGTACTCAAGATCAAGGCGTGGATAGCCAAAGTAATGCTATTCACCAGTATTGTAGACAAAATGGTATTGAAAAATATAAGATTTTTAAAGATGAAGGTATCTCAGGGGCAAAGGCAAGCCGCCCGGCCCTTGATGATATGCTAGAGCAAATTAAGGATGGTAAAGCAAAGCATCTGATTGTATTTTCTTTTTCAAGGTTTTCCAGATCATGCAGCCATTTACTTAAGAGTTTAGAGTTCTTAGAAGAACATAAATGTCGATTCACTAGCGTTAGTGAACAGATTGAAACTTCCACTATAATGGGTAAAACCCTGCTCGCTGTTTTGGGCGCCCTTGGAGAAATGGAGCGTTCATTGATTGTCGAACGTGTAAAGGCCGGACTAGAAAGGGCTAAGGCTGAAGGAAAACACATAGGCCGTAAAAAAACTAGACCATCAGAAATGATAAGAAAAGTCCTTATTCGTGGTGTGACTTACAGAGAGGCAGCCCACATTTGCAATACCTCACAGGGTTCTATTTCACTAGAAGCTAAGGAAATGAGGAAAGAATTTAGAGCTGACCAACTACCAAAATATTTAACGATAGATGATATTCGAGGCAGTTCCTTCTTTGAAAAGGAATCTAAAAAGAGTTTTGATAAAGTAGCCGAAAATCTCATTAACAACCAATTACCGCCGGATTTGCCACCACTTCCAGTTTTAAAAGAGCCTGTGGCCGAGATGCAACCAACATACGGGCAAGCGGCATATGTTGAACGAAAAACCATCTTTATAATACAAAAAACGGGCCTGCTGGCCCGTTTTGTATGTTAGCGTAATTTAATACTTATTTTGCGCTAGAACCTAGTGGTTCTTACTGAATATATCCCAACAAAAAGTCAGTTATTTCTGTTCTCTCCTTATGCTGCTTATCTAATTCGATTAATGATTCTCTAACTGCTGCACCTGATTCAACTAGGACTTTAACCAATTCAAAGTTATTGTCTAGCACGGCTAGTTTAAGAGGTGTTTCTCCAAGTGTAGTGTTTGTATAAGAATATTCATACTTTCTAGTATACTTTCGATCTAGTATTATAGTTGCGTTTATGTTCGCACCTTTTTCCAGTAATAATCTGACAACTGCCGGCTGATTGTTAATAATAGCGAAGTGTAAAGGCATCATTTTGGCCAAAGCTCTTCCTTCACATAAGCTATTTGGATTTGCCCCCTCTGCTAAAATATAGTTTAAAACTTCTGTGTTTCCTGTTTCAACTGCTGTTGAGAAAATTGAGTTGTTCGAACAGAACTCATCAATATGATATTCTCCAGTATGAATAACGACTCTATTTGTAGGATATGTTGCTTGGTAATTATAATTTGTAAGCAACTCCATCACGCTTGTCGAGTCATCTTTCATCGCAAAATTGATTAAAGTTTTTGTTATTTCAGCCCCACTTTCCAGAAGTATATTTTTTATTTCTTCGTTATTAACTTTAACTGCTTCGGTTAAAGGTAGAAAATGAGCTCTTTCGTCCTCGTTGTAAAATTCATTTATATTTGCACCTAAGTCTATTAGGCTAACAACTTTATCAATATTTTCATCACGAATAGCCTTGATAAGTCCCATATTACAAGCCATTTGATTTCTGCAATCCCAATATCTATCTTTTAGATTCAAAATCCCTGTTCTGGCCTCTGCATGG
>LUMW01000120.1_pt1 | contig 24195 bp, 33 predicted proteins | sample 729761 | NCBI WGS metagenome assembly LUMW01 (sample SAMN03860302, study PRJNA289734) | marine metagenome | biome: seawater column; feature: ocean; material: water; isolation source: Red Sea water column Station 192 - depth 500m | place: Saudi Arabia: Red Sea | collected 2011-10-15 | depth 500 m
ACACTTTGTGCTTGTCCATGAGCCTTTTGTAGTATCTGCTCATTTGTTTCATCAGTAAGAAAACCAGATTCAATTGAAAGAGAACGTGCAGATTGTGCAGCCTTTGAAATTATGTGTTGAGCATTTTCAGGTGTGATGTATCCAATTTCAATTGATAATGAGTTTGCCTCTTGAGCAGCTTGTACTAAACTCTCCTTGAACTTTTCTACATCTACAACAAGTTCTTCTTCTGCAAATAGAATTCCCTCTGATAGTGCAGAGTTTAAGATTATTTTAGCTTCGATTGGTTTAATGTCAAGCTTTCCCAATAACGCTGCTAATTTAGTTGATATGACCTCACCCTTTTTAACAGGAATTGTTTCTTTAAGAATCCAAATTGTTCCTTGATCGATCTTAGTAGGTATCTTATTTTCCTTAAATTCAGTAAGCATTGGACCTGGTGCTATTCCTGTATTTTTTGGAGGTACAATGACATCCATACTTGCAATATCTCCGCCTCTTGCTGTAAGTAGAACCTTGTTTTTACCAAGTAAGACATTTAGCTTGAATGGTGACATGTTTGTGAACATAAAGACACATTGACCAGTTAGTTTATCCTTCAGTTTTTCGATTCCAGGTATATCTAATTTTTCAAGAGCTTTTTTTGCAACTCTATCCTTAATACTAACAATTTCTACCTCTCCCTGTAATTTTTTTCTTAATGGTAATAATTGAGATGCACGAACTTTTTCCATTCGTACTAGTGCAGCAACACTGTACTTTTTTGGAAGCTCCTGTAGTTGTTGATACATCTGTGTCTTCTTTTTTGGATATTTTGTTCTATTTTCATGCATTATTTCTTCACCTGTTCTACTTTAATCGCCTTACCCATGGTAGTTTTAAACATGATTTTTTTAACATTCTTACTTCCATTAGGCAGAGCTTTTTCTATGGCTGTAGCAACAGCATTTGCATTTGCAGCAAGATCGGCGTCCTCCATACTCTCTTCTCCAATCTTGCATGACATCGCTAGAGATCCCTTTGCTTTAATTTTTACAGAAGATCTAAATCTTTCCAAAAATGATTCAATAGGAGCATTAAATGGAACCGGTGTTGGCATTTTACCCCTTGGTCCCAAAAGTTGGCCCAGCATTTTACCTACAGTTGGCATAAGTTTTGTATCTGCTAGAAAAAAGTCATATTTGTTAATCATATTTTTTGATTTCTTTTTATCCCCACTTAATTTTGCCAATTCATTCTCATCAACCACTAAATCTGCCTTTGCATTTTTTGCTTTAATTCCCATATCACCAGATGCCATTATGCATACTGTAGCAGGTTTTGAACTTTTTTTGGGCAGTTGAACAGTTTCATTAATTGCAAATCCCTTTTTTACATCAACATCCCTGAATACCATTATCATCTCTACAGATTGTGTAAATTTACGATCCTTGTCGGTTTCTTTTGCTTTTTTTATTACTTCTACAAGCTGTGATTCGTTCGCCATAGCGACTTTTTTAAAAACCCTACTTAAAATCGTTTATAGATAGAATTCTAACATACTTTGAAAATTTTATTTTATAGTACAATTATGATAAAAGTAATACTTAACGATACGATTTTTGTTTCCTTCGTCTGGCACTTGGTCCGCCAAATTTCTTAGGTTCTTTTCTTCTTGCGTCGCCACTAATAAGATATTTATCAAACTCACCAATAATTTCTCTAAGATTAGTCCTTTCTTTTTTGGTAAATGGATGATCCTTAGGTTCTTTTTTATTTTTAGTCCATCCTATCAATGCACGTGTTATTGCAATGGATGTAGCATGTGCCTGACCCATAAATCCACCTCCGCTAACTCTAACCGAAATGTCAATTTTGTTTCGTAATTCTCCAGTAATTTCAAGTGGAATTAAAATAACTTCACGTGCAGCAATTGGCTCTATCATATCAATTGGTACGTTATTCACTCGAACTTTTCCATTCCCTTTGGTCATGTAAACATGAGCACTAGCAGTTTTTCTTGTAGCAAAATAAATTCCACTCTTTGCAATCATTAGTTCCACCCAACTTTTTTACCAAGTTCATCCATGGTTGTATATACTGAACTTGATTTTCTGATCTTTGCTTTTTCAATCTGTATTTTTGCTAAAGGTTTTACATCTCTTGGTACTCCAATATGCACTCTTAATCTCTTAAGAGCTTCCGTACCTGATGGTTTCTTTCTTGGTAACATTCCTCGTACCATTCTGGTGATAATCGTATCTGGTCTTCGTGGATGGAATGGACCGTGTTTTGGATGTAAAATACTTGATATCTCTAGGAATTTCTTATACTCGTTAACGATACTATTCTTTCTACCACTAAGCATAATTTTTTCAGAGTTTATTACAGTGACCCTGTTTCCTTGTAGTAATAATTTTGCTACATTCGATGATAGCCTGCCAGCAATGTGATCTGTTCCATCTATTACTATTGGTCTGCTAGTTTTGTCAATAGGTTTATCATTTTGTTTATCTACTGGCTTTGGTTTAACATCTGGTTTTTGTTTAGCTACTGGCTTTTGTTTAGCTACTGGCTTTGGTTTAGCATCTGGTTTTGGTTTAGCCAAAAATTATTACACCTTTTCCAGTTGGAAATTTTTTAATCATATCAGAGTAGACCATAATATTTCCTCCAGATTTAATTATCTTATTTCTAGCAGTTGTGGATATTGAAAAGGAACTTAATGTAAGTTTGTGAGATAGGTTACCTGTTCCAAGAATTTTACCAGGTACAAACAGAATATCATTCTCCTTTGTAATTTTATTTATTCTAGTCAAGTTGACAGTACGTTTTGATGATGATGATTTTAGAGCAAGATCAGCAAGCTTAGACCATATAGGCGCCTCATTTTTTTTTGAGGCCTGCTTAAGATCCTTGACCATGTGTAAAACTATCTGATTGACCAATAGATTATTGCCCTCTCTAACCCAAATATAACAGTATGACTACTTCAAGTTAACAATAGTTTCCTTAAACTCTTCTAGTCTTTTAGAAAGTTCTTCAATACCAGCTATTACGATTTGTCTTGGTTCAAGGGAACCAGTAGTTTCAACAGTCAAAACATATTCATCATTCTTGTCAGTGTTTGTAAGTATAGATACATTTGCTGAATTCCATTTCGCATGTTCAGTTCCTCTACCAAGCCTTGCATATGCTTCAAGTTTAATGGATTGCCCTGGTGCTAAATGTGCGATAGGAATTTGATTAGAAATTGGTTTTACAATCTGATCCTTTGATTCTAATTCAGCAGAGGTAACTACCTTAGTATTTTCTGTAGCTTCTGAATCAAGAACCAACACAACTCTTGAATTTGATTCATCAGCACCATCAAGTTCTGTCTTTAGAGGAATCAGTCCTAATGTATGAGCAATACCCTCATCTGGTAAAACAGACGAATTTTTTATGATATCTACCGTATCTATTGCAAAAACTGGAATTCCATTAAGGCAAATTCTTCGTAGTGCATTTGCATAATGTAATGAAACACCCTTGAGTTTTACAGATATTTTTCTATCATCACTAGTAAGAACTTGGATTGAAGACAAACTTACTGAAAACTTCTAAAATCCAAATAAAAATCTAGCTCGAATATCTATAGGTTAATATCAATTCTTGAATTACTACCACCATGTCAGACAAGCTTACCGTGGTAAAATACACTTTTGAAGGTGAAAAGTTTGAGATATTAGTTAAACCAGATCCAGCGCTTGATTATAGGCTTGGAAAAATAAAAGATATCAGTTCTATTTTGGTATCAGAGGAAATTTATCAGAATTCGGGCAAGGGTACACGAGCATCATCTGAAAAATTACAGAAGGCATTCCAGACAGAAGATCCTTTGGTTATTGCAGAAAAAATATTACAGAAGGGTGATCTTAATTTAACAACTGATCAGCGTCGTAAGATGACTACGGAAAAACGAAAGCAGATAATCACATTCATTGCAAAAACATTTGTTGATCCACGGTCTCATCTGCCTCACCCGCCACTGAGAATTGAGCAAGCCATCAGTGATGCGCGTGTGAATATTGATCCTTTCAAAAGTGTTGAAGAACAAATCAAGGATATTGTTGAAAGCCTTCGTTCTATAATTCCATTAAAATCAGAAAACCTTTCATTAGAAATTTCTGTCCCTGCACAGTATGTTGCAAAGTCTTACTCTGTACTAAAATCAACTGGTGTTTTGAAGAAAGAAGAGTGGCAAAAAGATGGTTCACTAAAAGCAATACTAGAAATACCCGCTGCAGCAAGACCGAATGTGATAGATAGATTAGGTTCTGTGACAAAGGGCACTGCATTTGTTGAGGTTTTAAAATGAATCAAAAACAATCTGTTATTCCAGGGGACATTGTAGCTACTGGTGATTATAGACCTGATCAAAATGTTGTACTTGTTGGCGACAAATTAATATCCACAACAATTGGATTTTCTGAAACTAGGGATGACTCTGTATCTGTGATTCCTATAACTGGATTTTACACTCCAAGTGCAGACGATTTAATCATTGGTAAAGTTATTTCACATAATGCATTATCATGGGAGGTTGACATAAACTCCTATTATCCAGGAATTCTTTTAGCATCTGATATCTTTGGAAAGGATTATTCACCATCAAGAGATGATTTATCATTAAAATTAACTGTAGGTGATATTGTTTTAGCAAGAGTTACTGGCATGGGTTCTAGGGATCCATTGATCACTATTGCCGGAGAAAATTTGGGAAGGATTGATTCTGGTGAGTTGGTTAAAGTATCTTCGACTACAATTCCATATCTTATTGATTCAATTATACAAACAATTGAGTCATCTACGAATGCAAGTATTACTGTGGGTAAAAATGGTTTGATTATTTTAAAATGTGATGATTCTACAGGTTTAACAAAGGCTATCAAGTCTATCAAAATGATTGATATGATACGTGATAGTGATAGTATAGAAGAAAAAATTAAAATTTTTTTTAGATGAGGATCATTGAAAAAACGAGAACCTAAAAAACGATACGTACTTCCAGGAGATTTTATTACCACTGCACCTCTTAGATTGCAGAATAATGTTGTGTTAGAGGGCAAGCGAATTATTTCAACTACTATAGGACTGTCTGACATTTCTGATGATAGTGCTAGGGTAATCTCATTAACTGGAGTATACATACCAAAAATTGATGATTTGGTAATAGGTACAATTATAACAGTTTCTGGAAATTCTTGGTTTGCAGATATCAATTCGTGCTATCAGGGAATGCTTTTGGGGCAGGATGTATTTGGAAGAGGTTCATATCCTACTGCAACAGAAATGAGAGAAAGATTAGATAAGGGAGATATTGTTTTTGCAAAGATTGCAAATTTTGATAGGCAGCGTGAACCTTTGATTTCTATCGCAGATAAAAATTTGGGAAGGATTGATTCTGGAGAATTGGTTAGGATATCTCCCACTAGAATTCCTCGTCTTATTGGTAAACGTGGTTCTATGATACAAATGATTGAAGCATCTACTAATGCAACACTTACTGTAGGCCAAAATGGCTTGGTCGTTGTATCATGTGAGGAAACAAATGGATTATTAAAGGCACTTGCAGCAATTCGGATGGTTGATGAACAGGCACATCTTGTAGATTTGACCGATAGAGTGAAAAAAATGTTAGAAAATGATGGTGTATAATTAATGGGAGGAAGAGAAGCTAATGTAGTATTACTTGATGAGAACGGAATTCGTTCTGATGGACGTAAAGTAAACGAAACAAGAAAAGTTACAATAAAAGCTGGAGTATTAAAAAACGCTAATGGTTCTGCATATATTGAATTCGGCGGAAATAAGATTCTTGCAGGTGTTTTTGGTCCAAGAGATGTTCATCCAAAACATATGTCAAACCCTGATACGGGAATTTTAAGAGTTAGATATCACATGGAGCCTTTTTCTGTAGGTGAAAGAAAAAAACCGGCTCCGTCACGACGTGAAATCGAGATCAGTAAGGTCATCAAGGAAGCATTAGAACCTGCAGTTATGCTTGGGAACTTTCCTAGAACTGCAGTAGATGTGTTTCTTGAAGTATTGCAAGCAGATGGTGGAACAAGATGTGCTGCACTAGATGCAGCATCTGTTGCATTAGCAGATGCGGGAATTCCTATGAGAGATATGGTATGTGCATGTGCTGCAGGAAAAGCAGCTGACGCATTAATTCTTGATGTGAACAATGAAGAAGACCAAGCTGGACAGGCAGATATGCCAATAGGTTATATGCCAAACTTGGGAAAAATTACACTCTTACAATTGGATGGTGTTCTAACCCCTGATGAATATAAGAAATGCATCGAACTAGGTTTAGAAGGATGTAAGCAGGTTTATGAAATACAGAAGAATGCATTACGTGAAAAATATTTTTCGAGTGGTGATAACAACTAATGACAGATATTTCAATCATTGACAAGCTCAAAAGATCTAAAATTCTGGATCTATTGCAAGAAGGAAAAAGAATTGATGATCGTGCATTAGATGAACCACGACCGCTGGTTATAGACACTGGGGTTATACCTCATGCTGACGGTTCCGCACGTGCGAGATTAGGCGATACCGAAATTGTAGCAGGAATCAAGGTTCAACCTGACAGACCTTTTCCTGATATGGGTGAAAAGGGGATCTTTATGTGTACAGCAGAAATTCTTCCGTTGGCTCATCCAAGTGCTGAAACTGGCCCTCCTCAACCAGATGTAATTGAACTAGCAAGAGTTGTTGATAGAGGTATACGTGAAAGTGGCATGATTGATTTATCACAGATGGTTTTAGAGAAAGACAAATCTGTCATTGGTTTATTCGCTGATAGTGTAGTAACTGATCATGATGGTAATTTGTTTGATACATGTTCATACGCTGCGGTTGCTGCTATTCTTACATCAAAGATTCCAAAATGGGAAATAAAAGATGATGCTCCTGTTTTAGTAGAGGATCAAGAGTCAGACACACCAATTACCACCATTCCAATATCAGTTACAATGGGTCGGATAGGCGAATTCATAATTGTAGATCCAAATCTAGATGAGTGGGAATGTCTTGATGCTAGAATAACGATTACTACAAACTCTGATGGAAATATAGTAGCACTTCAAAAAGGTGGGTTTGATGGATTCTCTTTGGAGCAATTAGTAAAATGCTCTGAATTATCAATTTCAGTAGGAAAAAAGATTAGAGATGTTATAAAAGAAGCAACAGGAGTCAGTAAATAAATTGGCAAAAAAAACTCGTTCCTTTAAGGGTCTCGGCGCTAGATATGGAATAAAGATTAGGAAAAAATATTCTATAGTTCACAAAACTCTAAAATCCAAAAGAAAATGTCCTGAATGTGGATCCTTGAAATTTGGGCGACAAGATATTGGTATATGGAATTGTAAAAAATGTGGGTTTAAGATAGCTGGCACTGCATATGATGTCAAAATTTAATGTCAAAATAGAAGTAGATGCAGGAGATAAAACAGACGCAGTTTTTGATTCCATTAATATAGACAACAAATTTTATCCCGAAAATCCAACTAAAACCGAGATGTTTTGCGACGATGGAATCACGATACTAATAGAAGCTAATCAACTAGCACAAATGCGTGCAAATCTTAATTCTTGTATACGCCTTATTCAGACAAGTTATGATTCAATTAAATCAGTAGGTATATAATTAAAAAAAGCGTTTAATCTCGTATGTCATCTAATCCACAAATTCCTCCTATGGTGCAAGAACAATTAGCAAAATTACAACAAACACAACAAAACTTTCAATCAATCCTAATGCAAAAACAACAATTAGAATCACAAAAACTCGAGACAGAAAAAGCATTAGAAGAGCTAAAAAAGGTTGGTGATGATGAAGCAGTTTTTAAACACGCTGGAACTATCATGATAAAATCTAACAAAAAGGATCTTCTTGAAGAACTTGAAGAACAAATGGAACTAGCAAAAACAAAAGCTTCTCTTTTAGCTAAACAAGAAGAGAGATTGAAAACCACTTTACAAGAGCAAGAAACTAAAATTCAGGAAATGATGAAAGGTCCTTCGACTAGTACTAACACGTCAAAATAACAGTATACCAAGAAAATATTAATCAAAACAACTAGTATTTTTTGTGAATCTGAAGAAACTACGAATAGTAGTAGATGAAAGAGAAAAAAAAAGTGGCATACCAGACCTTCTAAAAGAAATTGGGATTAATTTAGAAATCAAAACCCTGCCTATTGGTGACTATATTGTTGCACCTGAAACAGTAGTTGAAAGAAAAACAATATCAGATTTAATTTCATCAATATTTGACGGGCGTTTATTTGATCAGTGTAATAGATTGAAGGAGCATTATCAATTTCCAATTTTATTGATTGAGGGTGACATCAGCGAAATAGAGAAATTAACAGAAAATCCATTTGTATTTTATGGCGCAATTTCATCCATCGTCATAGATTTTAAAATTCCAGTAATTCCTACACCAAGCGCATCACATACTTCAAAGTTGTTGATATCTATGTGTTCAAGAAAGGATATAGCTAATGGTCCGTTTATTAAAAAAATTAGAAAATCAAACAATCTACAAAAACAACAACTTTCGATGTTGTGTAGCTTGCCTGGAGTTGGAGAAAAAACTGCCATACGCATGCTAGAAAAATTTGGCACTCCTTTGAAGATATTAAATTCATCAGTTACGGAACTTTCAAAAGTAGGTGGTCTTGGCGAGGCGCGAGCTAAGAACATAAAAAAAATATTAAAAGTTCAAAGTAAACATCTGAAAAAAATCAATCAGAAAACGCTTCACGATACATAGATCATCTTTTAATGGCTTTTCTTTTCAGTTTGTTTCCACATCTGGGACACTCTGTGATTTTAGAAAAATTTGTTTTACATCCTGAGCAGTAATACTTCCAGGTTACAACATTTTTTATACCATCTGTCATCACAGGAATAACTTTGATGTTAAGATTTTTTGCGACATTAGATACAGCAAAATCATCAGTTACAAGCTCAGCACCAAGTTGAAGGCTTAGAGCAATTGTAGATATATCCCCGTCTGATAGATTAGAAAAGTCACCTGATTTTTTTGCAGCATCAATAGACGCAGTGATAAATTCATCTTCAGGCTCGTTGACAATTAATCTTTTTGTTTCGATTAAAATTTGAACAGCATCATGATCTTTTTTGATATGCTCAATTTCATTATAGACAAGTGATGTGATATTACCTCCCTCATTTGAGCTAAATGGAATTCCTGCATAGAATGCGCTAGAATCTAGGACTCTAGAAACCAAGTTTATTCATCTGTCTTAGACCTTTCTTTTTTAATCTAACAAAAACTGCTGGTTTTTTGTATTTTTTTATAGTTATAACATCTTCAAAACCAGCTGATTTTATGACTTGAGCATCCATCACTATATTGCAATCATGCGAACATGTAATCTCGACCTTTTCGTCTGGGACAACTATGGATGGTAGTCTGTGAACTGGTGCAACAGGTGTTATAATCAGCACATCCAAACTTTCATGTAATACAGGTCCTCCAATTGATAAAGAATGACCTGTTGAACCGCTTGGTGTTGAAATGATAACACCATCCATTCTTTGTCTCACTGTATCATTTTGAAATTTTATTTCAAATTCAGCAGTCTTGGTCAAATTTTTTCTATTAACATAAATCTCATTTAATGCAGGTTGGAATTGTTTACCATTACAAGAAGCAACAACTCTTGTTCTTTTGTCAAGCCAAACCTCATTTCTTTTAATGTGTTGTATTGCATCATTAATTTCATCTAACTTTATTTCTGATAAGATTCCTCTATTACCACCAACGTTTATTGCAAGAAGTGGTGTTTCATTTTCAAGATTCCTAAACGTTCTAAGAGTTGTTCCATCTCCACCGAGCGTGATAACAAGATCGAGTTTTATATTCCGTAGATCTTCTAAGGAGTTTATCTCCTCACCACCTTTGATTGATACTGGTGAAATTGTGTAAACCTTGAATTTTTGTTTTAGTAGTTTTTCAGCAGTTTTCTTTGCTGCATTTTCCGATTTTTTTGAGCCAAATTTGCTAACAATGGCTACTTTGTTAATTTTCAAGCCAATACCATATTCAAATGCTTCTTAAAAATTTAATTTTTTATTAATAACTCTAAGAACAAAGATTTTTAACTATTTTCAACTGATACTAGTTATGTCATTACTTCTTAAGGACAGAATATACACAATGCAAGCGCCAACTGCCAAGCGTGGTGTATATCCAATGCATGGGTACAAACTTGGTTTGTATCGACTCCCAATCAAGCTCGACGATCCATCCGAGATAAAATCCATCATTGAGGGTATGAAAAAGACATTTGACATGGATCAGTATGCAGACAGGATATATGCAACATATAATTGGATTGAAGAAAATATGCCAGATCCAGATGCTGATGGATACGAATCAGTGAATCTTAGCGTTACGGTGGAAATTGTTACTGGCGAAGTAATAGATGCAATTTATCAGATTTATCCAGTTGAAAAATTTGCTGCACCTCAATGGGTAAAAGACTATAGAAGAAAGGCTGACCATTTTGCAAAGATGATAATTGATACAATTCTTAGAAATACTATTCTTTCTGATAAATTGGTTGAGCATTTTATGAAAACAGAAAAGATTTCAGAATCACAAGCAATAGTAAAAATAAGCGAGTTAACTCCTCTGGCACAGATTGTATTAGATGCGAAACCAATAGCAAAGATTGAACCACCTAAGCCTTTGGTTGAAGGTAAGAAACAAGTAGTCACAAGGGATGGAGAATCAGTTGTTCCAGGTCCAATAGACATTGAATACAAAGATAAGATGGATCCATCTGCATCATTCAAAACTAAGACTGGAAATGAGCTCAAGACTTGGGGAAGAGTTGGAACTGATAACAAAGTTCTAGGTGTTTGGGGAGAATTTTGCTCTGTTGATTTTGATATTTGTATTGGAGACGGTGCATGCATTGATGCATGTCCAGTAGCTGTTTACGAATTCTTTGACTTTCCAGGAAATGCAGGATCTACGAAAAAACCACTCCAAATTAACGAACCAGATTGTATATTCTGTTTAGCATGTGAGGGGGTTTGCCCACCACAGGCGATCAAAATTTTCCCACAATAATAGTCGTAATAATGATAAATTTCGTAACTGTTAATATTGTATAATATTTTCACAGTATTGTACAATGGAGTTTGTCTCACCCAACCCTTTCACTAGTTTTATTTTCTATGTTTTCCTATCTTGCGCAGTTATTGTAATAGCTTATACATGCAATTTCTATTATTTGGCATTTCTTTCAGGACGAAGAAAAGAAATCCAAGAAGATACTGTGTCAATAGGAGAACCCACTATTACTATTCAACTTCCTATCTACAATGAAAAATATGTTGCAAAACGCTTGATAAATTCTGTATGTGAACTTGATTATCCAAAACAAAAGATGTCTATTATGGTTCTGGATGATTCTGATGATAATACGACCAAGCAAGTGGCCGAACTTGTGCAAGATTACAAAAGTAGAGGCTTTGATATATCACATATCAGACGCGGAACAAGATCTGGTTACAAGGCTGGTGCACTAAAGTATGCAATGAAACAAACCAAAAGTGAGTTTGTAGCAATTTTTGATGCAGACTTTATCCCACCAAAATGGTATCTAAAAAAAGCGATGCCTTATTTTGCAAAACCAAACATTGGACTTGTCCAATGTAGATGGGGCCATGTTAATGAAAACTATTCTGCCTTAACTCAGGCACAGGCGTTAAGCCTAGACTTCCATTTCTTAGTTGAGCAGAGAGCAAAGAGTAACTCACACCTATTCATGAATTTTAATGGAACTGCGGGAATTTGGCGTAAAGATTGTATAGATGATTCAGGTGGTTGGCATACTGCAACTCTAGTGGAAGATCTAGATTTGAGCTACAGAGCTCAAATGAAGGGATGGAAATGCCTTTTCTTGCCAGATATCGTGGTAAATGCAGAACTGCCTGTACAAATGAATGGTGCAAAAAGACAGCAATTTCGATGGTCTAAAGGTTCGATTCAATGTGCAATTAAACTTCTTGGTGGTATTCTTGCGAAGCGAAAAATAGCAATTGATGCAAAACTTCAGGCTTTCGTACAACTAACCCGTCACATTGTATTTCCGTTAATGTTAATTCAATTTCTTGCACTTCCAATACTTTTGGCATCTAATGTTAATCTCTACATTGTTAGTTTCCTTCCAGCTGTAACACTTGCAACATATCTTGCTATGGGACCTGGAGCGTATCTTTTCATAATTCATAACATGTATGATAAGAATTGGAAGGAAAAGGCAGTTGCTATGCCTTACATGATAATTTATTCAATAGGAATGGCGGTAAACAATACTGTAGCTGTAATAGATGCTATGGTAGGAAAGAAGAATGAATTTTTACGAACTCCAAAATACGGAATTGTTAAAAATACTGATGATTGGAGATCAAAGGCATACAGCTTACCATTTTCTAAAACTACACTATTAGAGCTATTCTTTGGAATTTACGGAATTATGGCAATTTTCATTGCGCTTTACTCAAGAAACCCTATATGGATTCCTATAATCGCTTTGCAGACAGTAGGATTCTTGTATATCGCTTTTCTGAGTTTCTCCCATACAAGATTTAAAAGAGGTGATTCAAAAATTGACTATACAAAAACAAAAGAGGAAAAGATGGCTGATATCACACATAAACTTGCAATTGGTGGCATAATAGCAATAATCTGCTTTGGTGCATATATGGCATTTGCCGGATATCAAAATGATGTTTATCCGATGGATCTTTCCATAGGACTGTTTGATAGAATTATGGCATCTTCTGAGCCAAAAACCATAATTGCAGATATTAACGCAATCAAAGGATATCTTCCTGCCGAGGGAAACCCAGTCTGGATATTTCCAACTGATACCACTAATTTTACCAGAATTCAGGCAGACTTGGATGTAATGCTTGCTAGCGCAGAAAAAATATCTGCTGTTCCTAGAGACAGCTCTGCATTCCATACAGGAATGATGGACATTAGTCTTAGGTCAGAGATAATTCAGAAGCAGATGATGGATATGGTCCCATACATGTATGCAAGTGTATCAAACATTCTTTTTGCGTCTATATGGATAGCAGTAATTATTGGAGTATTTGCTATCCTTAAAAGAAAAAAGCAGAATTTAGAGGCATTTGATAAATCAGATGGAGTCTAAGATAATTCCAATTCGGTTTTAATTTTATCAACGGCCTTAATGCCAAAGATATCCCTAACTTGTTGCATCCTTATTGATTCCTTTAACAAGTTTTTCCCAAGTGGAACTAATATCGTCTTGAGTAAATCATCAAATCTAATTTCCCACTTATCAGCACAATCAAATATAGTGCTAATTGCCCATTGCCTAACTTCGTGAGGCAGTGGAATCTTCTTTTCTGACTCGATTGATATTTTATCAAAAATATTAATAATTTCCGCTGTTTGTTCTGCCATTTTTTCAATGTCATTCAATGTACCATACTTTGATTCAGCTAACATTCGTATGTTAGATTGGTATTCTGATAATTTCAGCAAACCAATCACCTCATTTGATGTGGTGATCGCTGCTTTGTTAGTAGAATTTCTAATTTTTTGTAATTCTTGTATTATTGAATCTGCTTTCTTATGAAATTCAGCAGATGATGCTTCTGCTCTGTTTATCATCTCTGAAATATTTGAAATTTTTTCTAACAATACATCTTCATTGTCACCGACGTATTCTCTAAGAGTCATAAATTCCGATTTTATGTTTTCAAGATTTTTTATTACTGATGAATAGTTTGAGGAATCATCATCATTTTTGTTAGTATTTGTTTTATCTGACACTACATCTAATCATTTTTTCAGATTGTTAAAAAGCTCGCTAAAATAAAATAAAAGGATTGGACTTTACTGGTTGACAATTTCTGGTTCATGTAACATTTCATGAAATGTCTTTTCAGCCAAGCCGTTCATGCTTTCTGTGAAGTTTCTTGTGCAGTAGTCGCATTGCATAAATTACGGTATGGTACCGTACTATTAATAACATCGGTAATTTCACAATTACCAATTTAGATTAGATAAAACTGAAAATATTGATTTTTTTTAGCGATCGTTTTTAACATGCGAATGTGTAACTATTAGATGAAGGATTTTCTTTTACAAGCTCAGTCTAACGATAATGTCCAATCCTCATTGAGTGAAAATATTTCTTCGTTTGTGGAAAGAGTTAATCCATTACAGCTTCCTCACGAATCTTTTGTAACTGATCTTGCGATTATCATGATTCTGGCAGCAATAGTAACGCTAGCATTTTTTAAAATAAGGCAACCATTGATCATAGGATATCTTTTTGCTGGAATGATAATAGGTCCTCTTTCACCACTATGGACATCTTTTCTTCCAGCAAACGGAGGACCTAGTGCATCTGTTGGCATTGGTATTTTATCAGACATATCTGCGTTGAATCTTTTTGCTGACATTGGAGTAATCTTATTACTTTTTGTTATAGGCATTGAATTTCCATTTGCAAAGATTCGCTCAATCGGAAAGGTCGCAGTTGGTGCTGGTACGTTAGGTTTGTTTGCTACGTTGGGCGTTGTGTTTATGGCAGCATCAGCTTTAGGTCTAAACTTTATGGATTCATTGTTTATTGCTGCTGCATTATCAATCAGCAGTACTGCAGTAATTGTCAAAATTTTACAGGATAGTGGTAAGATAAAAAAAGAATCATCGATACTTGTTTTAGGAATTTTAATAGTTGAAGACGTTATAGCAGTTATTTTGATTGCATCTCTTGAATCAGTTGCTTTAGTAGGAACTGTTTCTATTGAGAATGTAGTTTTAGTTGTCGCAGTGGCAAGCGGGCTTATTATTGGTACATTTACTATTGGAAGAAAAGCTATTCCACCTTTAATTGATAAGGTTGCTAGTGCAGAAAATAGAGAGATTTTACTACTTAGTGTTCTTGGTGTATGTTTTGGTTATGCACTTTTAGCAAACGTAGTAGGACTTTCTGTCGCAATAGGAGCATTTTTGGCAGGTGTTTTGGTTGCTGAATCTAAATCTGCTGAGGTTTCAAAAGTATTGTCTAGTCCTATCAAGGACATGTTTGTCGCTATTTTCTTTGTATCTGTGGGTGCACTGATGGACATAACACAGTTGGATAGTTACATCTTCATCGCAATAGCATTGATTGCGGTTACCATTGCAATGAAGTTTGGTGGAAATTTACTTGGCAATACAGCATTCAGGCTGGAAAGGGGTAAATCATTACGTTCAGCCTTTGCATTGTCTGCACCACGAGGTGAGTTTTCAATTATTATAGTAAAAGTAGGAGTTGATATGGGTGTAGTCAGCGCATTCCTTTTCCCGCTGATAGGATTGATAACGATAATTACCTCGTTCATATCTCCCTTCCTAATTCGTTTTGGAGACAAAATAATTCCTAAACTTTCAAAGTAATAGAAGAATGGCTAGTAAAGAGATGGAAAAATTATTGGAACGTGTTTACAGAGACATAGACACGTTTGATTTCAATGGGCAGAATGTTCCTCGGATCATATTAACTGACAGAAAGTTTGATGATATTATGTCAAAGATTCAGGGAAAGCCCATTTCTGTTAATACAAATCTTAACATATTACAGGATGGATTGGGCCATGTTTTTGTTGAAATTTTGTTAGATTTTTCATATGGTGAAATCCATGAAGAATTTCTAATTTACGCAAATGAATCTATTGATTTCTTTGAGTCTTTGGCAAAAACAACAATGTTTGCATTGTCGCCACCAAACTATTCTGAAGTTAATCAGGACAAAATTTTCATGGTTCAGCTCCCAAAGCCAGAGAAAGCTGTAGAAGCCATAGATATCATAAACAATGGATTGAGTAAAAAATCTGGTTTGCAGAAGTAATAATGCAGTCGCCGGGATTTGAACCCGGGTCACTAACTTGGCAAGCTAGAATAATAACCAAACTATACTACGACTGCTTGATCGATAAATTCGCACAAGTCTATTAAAGCGTAATGATTTTTTTTGATATTCTTTTTAACTATAATCAATCTAGTTACACCATGGATGGAAAAATTCAAAAAATTTTGGAAGAAAAAATACACGAATCCATAAATAAAAAAAACGAGATTGCTTTACTTGTTAAATCTTTAGGGCAAGAGAAAAATGAAAATACATTCGGATACGGAATAATAATTGGGAGATTGTATAACTCATTTTACTACCAATCTAGAAGAGTTTTGAATAGAAGTCCAACAGATCAAGAATTTTCTGAGTTCGTTAAACTACTAAAAGAACACGAAAGTGAATTATCTAGTTCTTTTTCTTAGTTAGAGGTACAACTCTAATAGTTGGTGTTCCTGGGAGTTTTACACACGCTAATTTTAAAGCATTCTGGGCAGCTTCTACATGTTCCTTTTTCACTTGTAATTCCATTATACATTGTCCACGTTTTACACGTGCTGCTAAACTTACAGCCTTACCAAAAGCTCTTCTCATTCCTTCCTGTAGTCTATCTGCACCAGCAGCTGCAATCATCTTGTTTTCCCTAAGTAGTACGTGTGGGTATATTCTAAGTTTTGAAAAATAGCCTGACTCACCTGCTGCTTTTTCGAGAGTTTTGTTTGCTGTTAGTCTGGTAGATTCGATAGCCATATGTGTTAACTGCATCTTTTCATTAATCAAAAGTTGTACGCTAAAATCATAATCTCCTTTTTGTCCCCCTTCAAATTTGGCAATCTTGATTTGTGGTTTTCCTTTTATGTACTTCTTTCTGGTGTATGGCTGACCATTTCCTTTTCTATAACATTCGCCATGCATAATCTACAAATGATTTTCAGCCCATATTTTAACGGTTATAATTAACACCTTATATGACGAACACTGATAAAATTTTCATGTCTAATGAATCAGATCCAAAAATTCAGGGAGTCATGATAAAAAACCAAACAGTTGTTTTAGAGCCTAAATTACAGCAACAGCTTAATCAGAAGGGATATGGTGAAATAGATAAAAGCAAACTACTTCTAAAATCCTTTGAATCTCTTTACCTTTTGTTTACTGATAGACTGACTATTTTTAAAGGAAAGAAGAATGTAGATTTTGATTCATATTTACAAATTTGCAAAAAACAAGATAAAGATATTCTAACAAAATTTCTAGTTTACCGTGATTTGAGAAATAGGGGATACATTGTCAAGGATGGTCTTGGTTTTGGATCAGATTTCACAGTTTATGATAAACCATTTTCTCAAAAATCACCTTCAAAGTTTTTGGTTTTTAGTCTAAATGAGGGAAAACACGAAAAAATATCAAACATGCAAAAAAAAATTGAGAAAATAACCAAAATTGGTAAAGAGCCAATCATTGCAGTAGTTCAACGGCAGGGCGAAATAATTTATTACAAGATTTCAAACATGAATTTCTATCAGAACACAAAAAAAATAGTTATGAAATAACTTGAATTTTAATATCTATTTATAGACAGCCCATTCTGTCGTGTATTTTAAAAGATTTTTTCTTTCTGCATACACTAAATCATATATTTCAACATAGTTTGTTCTATTTGTCCACAGATTTTCAAAATTATTTATCTTATTTTCCACACGTGTTTTGTCATCCCATGATGTAAAAACATCAACTGATTCAAAATTTCGGTTTTCCGCATCAAAAGTAACATTTGATGTGCCTGAGAAAGCAACTATATCATCATTTGTATCCCTAAATATTCCCATACGTTCCTCAAAAACTCCATCCACATATTCTGAATTTGGAATTGCAACTTTTATTTCAACTTTGAACTCCTCAATTATTTTCTTTAATTGCATAATTTTACTATCACGAATCATATTACCAATTTTATTATCTAGATTAATCTTACCGTTAAATTTTCTACGATTGCGTTGATCAAAGAGTCTTACTATTGCATTCAAATCAGTAGTGCTAAATCTATGCCCTGTAACTAATCTAATTTTAGCATGATGATCCTGTATATTTTCCAAACCAAACGTCAGAGTACTCAAACTTTTTACTGAGATAAATTCTATCGTTCTGTCGTACTGAATGCTGTTAGACAAACATGGAATAAAAAATTCTGATACAACATCATCTCTATCGGATCTATATTCCTGTTTTAATTGTAAATCACGTAGTCCCATTATAATAAAATCGATCATGAATTATTTAAGGAACACAATTGAGACGAAAATGCTCCCGTCGGGATTTGAACCCGAGATCACTGCCTTGAGAGGGCAGTATGCTTGGCCGGACTACACCACAGGAGCTTGTAAAAACGAGAATAATTCACAATTTAAAGCAATGCTTAGATTTTTCGAAACTCGTAAAAAACATCACCATTTACATCAATAGTAAAAATTTCTCATTTTGAAACTTTATACAAAATATAATCTAACTATCTCTGTTTGGAACATAAAAAAATATTAGAAAATCTTTCTATTGAAAAATATCCAGTTGGTTTGGGTGGATGTAGAAATCAAGGGAAGAGCTATGATTGCTGTGAATATGATATTACAGTATTTGATGGTAAAAAGGAAGAGTCATTTCTTGAATGTGATGGAGATTTTTACCATATTCATCACGGGACATTACAGGAAACATCTCCTGATATTTTATTGCAATATGATGGGATGGCAGTTCTACTTGACGAACAGTGGGAATTGCGTATGCTATTATCCAAAATTAAAGAGAAAAAACAGCAAATTTCTAATGCATATGTTAAAAATTGTTTGGTAGAGGCTGGAGTATGTATAACAAAGGCAAGACAGGGATTAAATGATCCATATTCTTCCTCATGGGTAAAATGTGCAGCATATTTTCTTGCTGATGCCATTTCTGTTTTAAACTCTTACCGTCCAAGTCCTATGCACATGTTAGGGATATTACGTGAATTGCCAAAAAATAAGATTAACAGTACAGTATCAGTAATTACTGACTCAATTGGTATAGAAAGATCTACATCATCATTGCTCTCAAGAATGTTCAAATCAACTCTTGGACTATCAGAGTTAGTGGAAGGTGGATTTCATTCGAAGATTATTTCGCGTAAATACCAATATCTTATCAAAAATTCATTATTTTCTGATTGCTATTTTTATCTGTGTTATACTAATAGAAATAATTTCAAAAAAATTCAAGATATTCATCGGAAACCAGAGCTAATTCATCTCCTGAAGGTAGGATTTGATCTGGAAAATGATTCTACTAAGATTGATCTATGTGCCAATAACTTGGAAGAGGCCACAAACTCCCTGCTTTCCTTAGCGCATGAATAATTACTAGTTGTATTATCAAATTGAGAGGAGAGTATAACACTGTGATTTTTTTTGATAAAGTTTTAAAAATATGTAATTGATCCACCTTTCATGACAGATCAAGCATGTGGCTGTGAAGCCGATACTGGTGACTCAACTTACCAATGTGATTGTGAAATGCAAGGTCATTGTATTTGCAGTCATGATTGCACTTGTGGATGCAATGTGTGTAAGGAAAACGTGGCAGGACTGAAATAAACTTCAGTTTTTCTTATTTTATTATAATCTATTTTTTAATGAGAATTATTCCTCATCATCGTCTTCATCCTCATATCCCCAGGATTTGACCAATTCCTTTTGAAATGTGTCAGCCTGTTTTTCGTTTAGTCTGTCTCCGCAATTTTTGTGCGTTGGTACAACAATCATACCGTCAAGTTTGAACTCTACTTCGTAGAAGTGTATTTTTGGGCATTCACACATATCTAATAAATCGAGTACTATCCTCTATATTTGCTTATTTGAAACATTTAACTAACTTTGATCAGTATTAACATTGTTTGCGTAATCAAATTTTCATAATTTTATTTTCGATAATTCTTGTTGGGGGCAGTGTTGCTCCAGCAACATTTGCAGATCACGTCTCGGCTGGTTCTGGAATTGGTGCTGGTCTTGGTGGTGTTAACAATCCTGGATCTTGGTATGCTGGAGAAAATCTCAAGATAGGTGAATACTTCAAGTACAAGGTATGCCATGCAGAATACAAGGACTGTACAGATTTTTGGTTCTCAATGTGGGTAGAGAAGGAAATACTTGGCGGTCCTGAAGATAAACTTCGTTTTCAAATTCTAGTTGAAGACGGAAATAAGGTTCTAAAAGGACAAATGGATGTAGGTACACTTGCTCCTGAACCAATGGGTGGTACTGTAAGTAGCAATATTATGAAATACACATCTGTGTACAAGAATTCAATATCATGGCTTTCTTCATTTGCAACTGCACCAACTGATCAGCCTGGCAAAGGACCAAAAGCATTCATGAAGCCATCATGGGGAAAGATTGCAAACATTGGAGGTGAACAGGTGGCACCAATAGGAACCGAAACCATAACAGTTCCAGCGGGTCAATTTGACACAGTTCTTGTTGGTTGGAAGAGTGGTGGTGTAACAAGTCACATTAACGTTGTTGATGAATTTCCTTACCCAGTCAAGGCCAGTACTTGGGTTCAGGTAACTGAAGGTGCACCTCCACAGGAGTATAGATTTGTATTACATGAATACAAACAAAATGTTTCATCAAATCCATTTGCGGGTATTGCAGATACTGAAGTTGTAAAGAAAGGATCTAATTGTATTGCCAATTATGATATGACAAAAGTATATGAAAACACAAACACAAACTCGATGGTTGTTAACATACTATATGGTCCAGAAAAACCTAGAATTGGGTGTGATATAGAATGGGTTTTAGAGTTTAAGAAGACGTTCTCTACTGATTTGTTTGAAAATCAAGTGCATTATGATGTTGTGCGGATTGATGAAAACACAAAGGTGTTAGCTTCTGCCGCTAACGACGAAGGACGTGATAAATTATTTTCAACATCAGGAAAAGTGCATATGTATTGGACTGCACAGGGAGAGCCTGGAATACAAACATTTGCTGTGTTGGTTCATGGTACAGGTCCACTATACAGTGTGCCTGATCCTGCAAAATTTGGATACATACTTTTTGATATTGAACTTCAAGCTGAAGGATCAACATCTGTACAAGCAGAACCTTCTATCCCAGATTGGATCAAAAATAACGCAGGATGGTGGTCTGACGGGTTGATTGATGATGCATCCTTTGTTTCTGGTATACAATGGCTAATTTCAAATGGAATTGTTGGCGTTCCACCTACTGAACAGGGTGCAGCAGGAGGAGCAAATGTAATACCAGACTGGATTAAAAATAACGCAGGCTGGTGGGCAACTGGTCAGATTCCTGATTCTGCATTTGTTTCAGGATTACAATGGCTAATTTCAAATGGCATTATGGCAATCTCATAACATAATTGTTAAAATTTAGCTAAAATTCTCTGAATATTGAAACATTGACTGGTTTATTTTCACATCCAAAAAGGAAACTTCGAAAGCTAATCAAGCAGGGTGACTTTGAAGAGGCGATAGCCTTGGGAAATAGCATGGAAGAAAAGTATCGATATGATCCAGATTTTATTTTCATAATGGCAAGCATATTCTATATTTTACAGGAACCAAAAAAAACACTGACTTATCTTGACCGTGTTTTAGAAATTAATGAATATGATACTGAGGCACTTGGTCTCAAATTACGTGTACATCAGCATTTTAACGAAAATTCCAAAGTAATAGAATGTTGTAAGAAAATCCTAGAGGTTGATTCTGATGCTTATGATGTCAGAGCCATCCTCAATGAATTGGAAAAAAAATAATCAACCACTTTCTTCTTTCTGTTTAGCCCTGAACTTTTCGTATTTTGTTTCTCCGCTATGATGTGCATCTTTGACGAAATACACATTTTCCAAAAGCCAATCACAAAACTCTGTCACTTTATCTGTAAATTCATACCATACATGCAAAGAATGTGGTAGAATGTCAATCCTTTCTTCTCTTCTTCCTGCTTCATTTACTGGACCAAGAAATACCTTTACGCCCTCCTTACCCTCATACATGTAAGCGTCCTCCGTCTCCACATCACCAAAAATTTCTTTCGCTTTTTCTTTGATTATACTGCGATTAATGGGAAAATTTGTTTTTTCCATGTCCACAATAAAGCTAAGATCCTGTTTACCATACATGTCAAAATTTTCTATTTTTCCTGTATGTGGAAAATTTACAAGTAATTCAATATCATATTTTCTTCCAACTTCTTTTGCTATATCCCCTATCGTTTTGTACGCAATTGCAGGTTGCTTTTTTAATAAAACCATGATTTGCGGCAAATTTGATTTTAGTTCCTTTTGTAGATCTTTTGTGATTGTTGTGAAGATCATACAGAAATTACGTATTATTGGAATATATTGATTGAGATTGGGTTTTTTAATAATTACATTCCCTAGAATTTATGGCACTCCCAATGGATGATGGTTTTGTTCCCTATGATGAAAATTCAGAACGAGCTACGAATGTTGACAGCTATAGAATCACTTGTATTGATTTCATAAAGGATATTTCACACGACTACCTTGCTTGGGTAGATCGGTACAAGTTACCTTGCTAAAGTTCCACAAACTTTCAAGGCGGTAGATGTGGTAATGAATGACGGAATACAAAAGATGGCAGAAGCTACAGCAGGAAAACCAATTCAGATTGGTGTTTTTGTAGATAAGAAATCAGGTTATACTTTGGCAAAACCTGGAATCATTGATGTAAATGTAAAGGCTGCAGGTAGAGAGAAGAATAAAACAAAGATTGGGTTGCATACAAAAGACCAAAGATTTAGAATAGAATCTACCGGTAAGGCATTCTTTGATGAATCTAATATTCCGAAAGAGGAGTCAGATCTTTTGGACGTGAATTTGAAGCTAAATGCTACAGAATGCAAACAGCGTGATGTCATATCATTCACTGTTATTGTGAGCGAAATGAAAGATGGAATGGAATATGATCGCCGAGGAGTTAGTACTGTTATTCACATAGTTTAGTTTACGATTAGATTTTATCAAGTAGTTGTTTCTTCTTTGCCTGAAATTCTTTATTGTTAATAACACCAGCCTTTTTCAATTCACCAAGTTTCTTAATCAATTCCAAATTGTCATCAGAAGATCTAATCATACGTTTTGCTTTGGTAATCTTTTTTGAGACTGTTTTTCTTGCTTCCGCCTTGACTTGTTTGCCAAGCTTAAGACCTCTTATCTTTGCGAGCTTACCAATTTTTTGACCCTTCTCCTTTGCTTCATCTATTGACTCCAAAAGTTTGTCTACAAACTCATCATCATTTGGTTGGAAACGTCTCTGAAATTCTTTAATGACAAGGACAGGATATGGTGTCCATTCCACAGCATCATAAAACTGCTTGATCTGATTGTCTGGAAGTGATTTGAGATATTTAATAAGATGTTTCTCAGACTTGTTGTCCACAGATATGTTTCTCATTCAAGTTATTAATAATGATCTAAAAACCATTCATGCTTTTTGCCATGCCATAAATCCGCCTTCAAGATTCTTCACATTAAATCCAGCCTTGGCTAATTCATCGGCAGCAATGTTTGCACGATAGCCCGACGCACAGAATGTACAAATTTTTTTGTCTTTCAGTTCATCAATCTTCCCCTGCTTGACATTTCTTATTGCCAAACCCAGCGGCATGTGAGTTGATCCATCAATCGTACCATTGGCAAGTTCATCCTGTTCTCTTACATCTATCACAACAAATTGGTCAAGTGTCTGTTTTAGTTCAGATGCAGTGATTGTGTCTACCATAATGCTCATAGTTATACTTGATATATTAATTCATCATACCAGTATTATGGCAAGGGAAGCAATACTTTATGAGAAAAGACCAAATGACAAAGTTTTGTGTACAGCATGTGCCAGATATTGTGAGATAGGAAAAGGTCAGATTGGTCTTTGCGGCATAAGAGGAAATGAAAATGGTAAGCTTGATCTTTACGTTTATGGAAAAGTTATCGCGGGACATGTTGACCCAATAGAAAAGAAACCTGTTATTCATTATAATCCAGGGAGCAAGATTTTCTCGATTGCAACTACTGGATGCAATTGGCTTTGCAAATATTGTCAAAACTCGGACATTAGTCAGAGGCGAAAAGTTGAGGGTGTTGACATGACACCAGAACAGGTCGCAAACACAGCTGTTGAGCATGGAGCAGATGGAATAGCATACACCTACAA
>LUMW01000882.1_pt1 | contig 24156 bp, 24 predicted proteins | sample 729761 | NCBI WGS metagenome assembly LUMW01 (sample SAMN03860302, study PRJNA289734) | marine metagenome | biome: seawater column; feature: ocean; material: water; isolation source: Red Sea water column Station 192 - depth 500m | place: Saudi Arabia: Red Sea | collected 2011-10-15 | depth 500 m
GGGTGAATGCGCCTCCCGGGGCGGTGCGGTAGCTGCGCAGGTCGAGCATCGAGAGCTCGGCGAGCCGGCCGAACGTGAACCGGCGGTAGATCTGCGTGCCGTCGCCGAGCCGGGCCGTGCCGCTCAGCCGCACGGGCATCCACTCGTCGTAGGCGCGGTAGGCCGCGGCCCGACGGGCCGCCCAGGAGCCCTCCGTGGCGGGGTCGTGGTTCTCCGCGCCCTGGAGCCAGGCGTCGTTGGCCGACTCGTGGTCGTCCCACGTGCAGATGAACGGGACGGAGCGGTGCAGGGTCTGCAGGTCCGGGTCGGTCTTGTAGAGCGCGTGCCGACGGCGGTAGTCCGAGAGCGACACGATCTCGTGCGTCGGGTCGGCCTGGCGCACGACGACGTTCTTCTGGCCCATGGCGTACTCGCCGGTGCCGTACTCGTAGATGTAGTCGCCGAGGTGCAGGACGACGTCGACCTGCTGCTGCGCGAGGTGGCGGTAGGCGCTGAAGTAGCCGGCCTCGTAGTTGGCGCAGGACACGACGCCGAAGCGCATCCGCGCGGGTGCGGCGTTCGTCGCCGGCGCGGTGCGGGTACGGCCGGTCGTTGAACGCTCCCGCTGGTAGGAGAAGCGGTAGTAGTACGTCGTGCCGGGGGCGAGCCCGGTCACGTCGACCTTGACGGTGTGGTCCTCGGCGGCGCTCGTCGTCGCGGTGCCTCGACGCACCACGCGCCGGAAGGCACGGTCGAGGGCGACGACCCACGAGACCTCGGCACGCGGTCCGCGGCCGGAGCCGGGCGTGGCGCTCGCGGTGGGGGTCACCCGCGTCCACAGGACGACGGCGGTGGGCAGGGGGTCGCCGGAGGCCACCCCGTGGCGGAAGAAGGTCACGGTCATCTCAACGACGCACCCTGGCAGAGGTCCCTGTCCTGGAGGTGAACAGTCGGCGACCGGCCGACGCGTCGATCGCCGCCGTCGGTTGCTAGCGTCGCCGGGTGAGCCAGCACGCGTACGCCGCGCACGAGCGGGAGGTCGTCCACCGGGTCATCGCGGAACGTCGCGACATGCGGCACTTCGCCGGCGGCGAGGTCCCGGCCGACGTGCTGGCGCGGCTGCTGGAGGCCGCCCACCGGGCGCCGAGCGTGGGACTCATGCAGCCGTGGCGCTTCGTCCGGGTCACCGACGGCGCGCTCCGGCAGCGTCTGCACGCGCACGTCGACGCCGAGCGTCGGCTGACCGCGGAGGCGATGGGGGAGCGGGCCGAGGAGTTCATGCGGCTGAAGGTCGAGGGCGTCCTCGACTGCGCCGAGCTGCTGGTGGTCGCGCTGCCCGACGGACGAGAGGAGCACGTGTTCGGCCGACGCACCATGCCGCACATGGACCTCGCCTCGGCGGCGTGCGCCATCCAGAACCTCTGGCTGGCGGCGCGGGCCGAGGGCTACGGCATGGGCTGGGTGTCGATGTTCGACCCCGCCGTCGTCGCGCGCGAGCTCGCGATGCCCGACGGTGCGGAGCCGGTCGCGCTGCTGTGCCTCGGGCCGGTCGAGGCCTTCTACGAGCGCCCGATGCTCGAGGAGGAGCACTGGACCAGCCCCCGCCCGCTGACGGACCTGGTCGCGGAGAACCACTGGCCCGCCGAGCGGTGACGCCCAGACCCTTGACCTGTCGTTGACGGTCGGTTCTCATGGAGGAGCCGTCCGACGCCCTCCTCACCGGCGCGGGCGAGGGAGGATGACCTTCTCTCGGGACGGGCGGCGGGGCCGGGTCGCTTCCCCTGGGCCGGTCCTGCCGCCTCTCACCGGACGTCCGACGGCGACGTCGTCGCCAGCGCGTGACCTCCGTCAGTCCTGCGGAGTGGGGTCGGCGCCGAACCAGCCGCTCGGTGCAGGTCGGGTGTTGTGCCAGATGTGCTTGGGCTCGCGGTAGTCCTCGAGCCCGGCGAGGCCCAGCTCGCGGCCGATGCCGCTCTGCTTGAAGCCGCCCCACTCCGCCTGCGGCACGTACGGGTGGTAGTCGTTGATCCAGACCGTGCCGTGGCGCAACCGCGACGCGACCCGCTCGGCGCGACCGGCGTCCTGCGTCCAGACGGCCCCGGCGAGACCGTAGATCGTGTCGTTGGCGATCGAGACGGCCGCGTCCTCGAGCGCGTCGGCGTCCTCGCCCGTGAACCGCTCGACGGTCAGGACCGGCCCGAAGCTCTCGTCCTGCACGCAGGACATGTCGGCCGAGCACTCGTCGAGGATGGTGGGCAGGTAGTAGAAGCCGTCCGCGAGGTCCGGGTCGTCGGGCCGGGCCCCGCCCACGCGCAGCACGGCCCCCTCCGCGACGCCGGCCGCGACGTACGCCTCGACCTTCTCGCGGTGGGCTGCGCTGATCAGCGGGCCGGTCTCCGCACGCTCGTCGTCGGGTCCGCCCAGCCGGATGCGTGCAGCGCGGGCGACCAGCTCGTCGACGAACCGGTCGTGGATCGAGTCCTCGACGACGAGCCGTGTGCCGGCCGAGCAGACCTGGCCGGAGTCGAGGAAGACCGCCGTGAGCGCGTTGTCGACCGCCGCCTCCCAGTCGGCGTCCGCGAAGACGACGTTCGGGTTCTTGCCGCCGAGCTCGAGGGCGACCTTCTTGACGGTCGGCGCGGCCGCGGCCATGATCCGTCGACCGGTCACGAGGCCACCGGTGAACGACACGAGGTCGACCTCGGGAGCCTCGGTGAGCGTCGGGCCCACGCGGTCCCCGGCACCGAGGACGAGGTTGGCGACGCCGTCGGGCAGGCCGAGGTCGGCGAGGGTCCGCACCAGCCAGATCGCCGTCGACGGGGTCAGCTCGCTCGGCTTGAGCACGAACGTGCAGCCCGTCGCGAGCGCCGGAGCGACCTTCCACGACGTCTGCAGCAGAGGGAAGTTCCACGGGGTGATGAGCGTGCAGACGCCGACCGGCTCGTGCACGACGCGGCTCGCCACGTGCGGCTGCCCGGTGTCGACCACGCGGCCGGCGTCCGCCTGTGCCAGGCCGGCGAAGTGCCGGAACACGCCCACGACGTCGTCCATGTCGATGCGGGCCTCCACCATGCGCTTGCCGGTGTCGAGGGCCTCCAGCCGTGCGACGTCCCCCTTCTCCGCCTCGAGCCGGTCGGCGAGACGGCGGAGCAGTGCGGCGCGCTCCGGTGCGGGCGTCCGGGGCCAGGGGCCGTCGTCGAAGGCACGTCGGGCGGCGCGGACGGCGTCGGCCGCATCGGCGGAGGTCGCCTCGGCGACGGTGGTCACGGTGCGGCCGTCGGCGGGACAGCGGATCGTGCGGCTCTCGCCGTCCGACGCGTCGCGCCACCGGCCGTCGATGAACAGGGTGGTCAACGGGTCCTCCTGGGTCGGTCGGTCCCTCGACCCAACCGGTTCTCGAAGACGTCCGCAATCCAGCCCCGCACGGGCCGGCCACCGCCCGCGACGTCGGACGTCCGCCCCTTCGCCCCCACCTCGATGTTGACCTGTGATGTAACTCACCGTCACACTGGGCGGGCGCGACCGAGGGTGTCGCGCAGAGGGGGTCCCACCATGTCTCAGTCCGTCCTGTCCCGACGACGTCCGTCGCGGGGGCGTCGTGTCCTGCTCGCCCTCGCCGCCACGCTCGGCGCGGGCCTCGTCGCCGCGCCACCCGCGTCGGCCGACGACTTCTACACCCCGCCCGCGGACACGTCAGGTGCGCCGGGCACGGTCCTGCGCAGCGAGCCGTCGGTGTTCTACCTCGACCCGCTCAAGGCGCTGCGGGCTCCGGCCGACGTCACCCGCGTGATGTATACCAGCGCCAACGCCCAGGGCCCGACGGTCGTGACGGGCACGATCCTGAAGCCCAAGGCAGCCTGGTTCGGCGCGGGGGAGCGTCCGGTCGTCGCGTACGCCGTGGGCACGCAGGGCATGGCCGACCGGTGCGCGCCCTCGAAGCAGCTCGCCGCCGGCACGGAGTACGAAGGGGCGTTCATCAAGGGCCTCCTCGCCCGCGGCTACACGGTGGCCGTCACCGACTACGAGGGTCTCGGGACCCCCGGCGTGCACCCGTACGTCGACCCGCGCTCCCTCGGGCGCAACGTCCTCGACTCGGTGCGTGCCGCGCAGCGCCTCGGCATCGTCACGAGCACGGCGCCCGTCCTCGTGTCGGGCTACTCCGAGGGGGGCAACGCCGCCGCCGGTGCCCTCGAGCTGGCGTCGTCCTACGCGCCGGAGCTCAAGCTGAAGGGCGGCTACGCCGGTGCGGTGCCCGCCGACCTCTCGCGCGTGGCCCCGAAGCTCGACGGCTCGCCGTACGCGGCGTTCCTCGGCTACGCCGTCGCGGCGCTCGACGACGCCGAGCCGCAGCTGCGGATCCGCGACCTGCTGAACGAGCGAGGACAGCAGTTCCTCGACCGCGTCCAGGACTCGTGCCTCATCGACGGGGTCGCATCCTTCGCCTTCACGCAGACCTCGACCCTGACGAAGGACGGCCGTCCGATCGCCGACTACCTGAGCCGACCCGACATCGCCGCTGCGCTCGCCGAGCGACGTCTCGGCACGGTCCGCCCGACGGTGCCGAGCCTCGTCGCGCACTCGGCGCTCGACGACGTCGTCGACTACGCGCAGGACCGCGACATGGCGCGGTCATGGTGCTCGCAGGGCGCGAAGGTCCGCTTCCAGACACTGGTGACGCCGACCCACGTCGGCGGGGCCGTCGCCGGGTTCCCGAGTGCGTTCGCGTTCCTCGAGGGCCGGGTGGCCGGCACGCCGTTCGTCTCGACCTGCGGCACCTTCTAGCGCAGCGCGGCACCGCGTCCCGCGAGGGCGCGCACGGCCTCGACGCCCCGCTCGACCACGACGTCGAGCGGGGCGTCGACGTCGATCGCGGTGCCGAGCTCGTCGGGCTCGAGCGGCTCGAGCGTGGCGAGCTGGCTGCGCAGCAGGCTGGGGGGCATGAAGTGCTCGCGCTCCTCCATGCGTCGGTGCAGCACCTCGGGCTCGGCCACCAGGTGCAGGAAGCCGACGGTCCCTGCCGGCAGGCCACCGCGGAGCAGGTCGCGGTAGGTGCGGCGCAGCGCCGAGCACCCGAGGAGCGTCGAGGTGCCGGCACGCTCCCTGCTGGCGAGCACCTCGGCGAGCTCCTCGAGCCAGGGGCGGCGGTCGTCGTCGGTCAGCGGCGTCCCCGCGGCCATCTTCGCGATGTTCGCCGCCGGGTGGTGCTCGTCGCCCTCGACGTACGGGACACCCAGCCGTTCGGCCACCCGCGACCGTCCTCCTCATGCCGACGGCGCACGAGGAGGTCCTGGCCGACCTCGGTCCACGCATCGTGGACGGTCTTCTCGCCCCGGGCGAGGCGCTGACGCTCGAGGCGATCCGCGCGGACTACGAGGTCTCGCGCACCGTCGCGCGCGAGGTCGTGCAGGTGCTCGCGTCGATGGGGCTGGTCGAGAGTCGTCGTCGTACGGGCGTGACCGTGCTGCCCGAGGAACGATGGGACCACTACGCACCGTCCGTCATCCGCTGGCGCCTCGCCGGGCCCGGTCGCGGACGTCTGCTGCACCAGCTGGCCCAGCTGCGGGCGGCGGTCGAGCCGACGAGCGCGGCGCTGTCGGCCGCCCACGCGACGCCCGAGACGCGGCGTCGACTCCTGCGCCTCGCCGACGACCTCGAGCGCACCGGGGCCGGTGGCGACCTGCAGGCCTTCCTCGAGCTCGACGTGACCTTCCACCGGCTCCTCCTGGACGGCACCGGCAACCCGATGTTCCGCGCGCTCGGCGACGTCGTGGAGGAGGTGCTGCGCGGGCGCACCGACCACGACCTCATGCCCTCCGAGCCCGCGCCCGAGGCCCGACGTCTGCACGCGGAGGTCGCTCGCGCGGTGGCTGCAGGGGAGGCCGAGGCAGCGCGCGCGGCGATGCACGCGATCTGCGTCGAGGTCGTCGGTCAGCTCCGACCGGACTGAGCCACTCATGCGACCAGAGGGTAGGCGACGGCGGCGAGCGCGAGGGCGCTGAGTCCCAGCGTCGTCTCCATGACGGTCCAGGTCCGCAGCGTCGTGCGGACGTCCAGGCCGAAGAACCGGCTGACGAGCCAGAAGCCGGAGTCGTTGACGTGCGAGAGCACCGTCGCGCCGGCAGCGACCGCCGTGACGAGCAGCGCGACCTGCACGTCGGAGAGGTCGGCGGTCTGCGCGGCGACGAGGCCGGACGCGGTGGTGAGGGCCACCGTCGCTGATCCCTGCGCCACGCGCAGCGCCGCCGCGAGCAGGAACGCCTGCAGCAGCAGCGGGACGCCCAGCCCGCCGAGGGAGTCGGTGAGCGCCGCGCCGACGCCGCTGGTGCGCAGGACGCCGCCGAGCATGCCGCCCGCGCCCGTGATGAGGATGACCGAGCAGACCGGTCCGAGCGAGGCGTCGAGGAGCGCTCCTGACTCGGCGAGGGAGCGGCCGCGTCGTCCCAGGGTCCCGATGGCCAGCAGCAGCGTGAGCAGCAGGGCCACCGGCGTCGTCCCGACGAGCACGAGGGCGTCGACCCAGGCCTGGCCCTCGGCGAGGGTGCCTCCGGCCACGAGGGTGGTCAGCACCGTGTTGAGCCCGATGAGGACGAGGGGGACGAGCAGGATCGAGAGCACGAGCGCGACCGGCGGCGGCGTCGAGTCGGGTCCGCCGTCCTGCTCCTCGCCCAGCAGGAGCGTCGGGACGTCGACGTGCACCCGCGCCCCGACCCACCGCGAGAACAGGTACACGCCGACGTACCAGGCGACGACCGCGATGGGCAGGTTGACCAGCAGGACGACGCCGACCGTCTCGGCGTCCTCGACGGCCAGCACGATGGTCGCGACCAGGGCGATGGTCATGCCGGCGATGCCGTAGGCGACACCCGAGCGCGCGGTCTCGTGCTTGCTCAGCCCGGCGAGGCTGAGGATGAACAGCAGGGCGGCGACGATGTACGCCGCGGTCGCGATGCTCTGTGCAGTCACTCTGATCAGCCCTTCGAGAACATGCTCAGCATGCGGCGGGTCACGGCGAAGCCGCCGAAGATGTTGATGGAGGCCAGCAGCACCGCGACGAACGCGAGCAGGCGGATCGCCCACGCGTTGTCGGCCCCGTCGCCGACGCCGATCTGCAGCAGCGCACCCACGACGATGATGCCGCTGATGGCGTTGGTGACGCTCATGAGCGGTGTGTGCAGGGCGTGGTGGACCTTGCCGATCACGTAGTAGCCGATGACGACCGACAGCGTGAGCACGAAGAAGTGCTCGGGCAGCGGCGGCGGCGCGTACGCGTTGACGAGGAAGAGGGCGGCGATGCCCGCGGCGATGAGAAGGTACTTGCCGCGCTGGGTGAGGCCGGGGCGCGGCTCCGGCTTCTCCTGCACGGCCGGCATCTCGGCCGTCGGGGCGGGTGCCGCCGAGACCTGCACGGGCGGCGGCGGCCAGAGGACGTCGCCGTCGTGCACCACGGTCACGCCACGCTGCACCACGTCGGAGTGGTCGAGGACGAGCTGACCGTCCTTGCCCGGCGTGAGCAGCGTCAGCAGGTTGACGAGGTTCTGCCCGTACAGCTGGGAGGCCTGCGTGGGCAGGCGACCGGCGAGGTCGGTGTAGCCGAGGATCGTCACGCCGTTCGCGGTGACGACCTTCTCGCCCGCCACCGAGCCCGCGACGTTGCCACCCTGGGCCGCGGCCATGTCGACGATGACGCTGCCGGGCTTCATCGAGGCGACGTCGGCCTCGGTGAGCAGCCGCGGGGCCTGACGTCCCGGGATCAGCGCCGTGGTGACCACGATGTCGACGTCGGCGGCCTGCTCGGAGTAGATCTCCGCGGCGCGGCGGTCGTACTCCTCGCTGGTGGCCTTCGCGTAGCCGTCGGTGGACTTCTCGACCTCGACGTCGACCGCGAGGTACTCGCCGCCGATCGACTTCACCTGGTCGGCGACCTCGGGGCGCGGGTCGGTGGCGCGCACGATGGCGCCGAGGCTGGACGCGGCACCGATCGCCGCGAGCCCGGCCACGCCGGCGCCGGCGACGAGCACCTTGTAGCCCGCGATGTTGGCCATCGACGACAGCACGTCCATCGACTGCGCCCGCGAGATGCGCGGCACGGCATCCATCGCGAGGACGGTCAGCGGGCGGGCCGACAGCGCCTCGAGCAGCTCGGGGCTGGTGGCCGGCGCGATCAGGCTGACCAGCGTCGCATGGTCGTTGAGCCGGTCGATCTCGGCGGTGCTCGGCGGGTTGACCTTGAGGACGACGTCGGCCGTCCATGCCTCCTCCCCCGTGACGACGGAGGCACCGGCCTCCGCGAACGCCTCGTCGGCGAACGCGGCCTTCGCCCCGGCCCCGGACTCGACGCTCACGTCGTACCCGAGCTTCAGCAGACGTGCGACCGTCGCGGGAGTCGCAGCGACCCGGGTCTCCCCGGCACGCGACTCGGCGACCACTCCGATCCTCATTCCGCGGACACTAGCGGAGGCCTCGGGAACCGACCACTGGATGAGACCGGTGTCTCAGGTACTGGCGGTATCTGAAACTTCCGGCCATCCGGACGACAAGTTCACGCGTTCCGCCCTCAATGGCCACCTGGCTGCTGGTTCCCATCAGTTCATGGGAACCAGCAGCCCACCATGGTTCTCCCTCACTCACCTGCGGATGCAACCCCAGGTGAGCGAGGGATTCCCATCCATTGATGGGAATCAGCATCGACGGCGACGGGTCGAGCCGGGCGTCAGCAGCCGGCCAGGACGTCCTGCAGGGCGGCCTTCTCGGCGGAGTCGACGCTGAGACCCCACCGGTACTTCACGGCGATCCAGTCCGACACGTACGTGCAGCGGTAGCCGGTGGCGGGCGGGAGCCAGGAGTCCGGATCCTGGTCGCTCTTGGACCGGTTCGTCGACGCCGACACCGCGATCAGGCTGCGGGCGTCGCCGAGGTCGTTGGCGAACGACTCGCGTCGACTCGCCGTCCAGCCCGAAGCACCGGAGATCCACGCCTCCTTCAACGGCACCATGTGGTCGATGTCGAGGCTTCCCGCGTCGGTGAAGCGCACGTTGTCGTAACGCGACAGCCAGGAGCCCGACGTGATCGTGCACGTGCCGGTGCGCCCCGTCGCCGACGACGACTCGTCGATCAGCACCTCGGCGCGTGTGTTGCAGCCGTCGCCGTCGGCGTCGATCCAGTGCCGGAACGCGTCGCGGTCGTAGGTCGTGCCGTTGGCCTCCGCCCGCACGGTCAGCTCGGCGAGCTGCGACTCCGGCGACGCCGACGCGGCTGGTGCGACGAGGACGGTCGCGACGAGCGTCGCGACCAGCAGGCCGACGACGTGGGTGAGGCGGCGCCGTCGCCGCCCGACGGCGGGACGGACGTGGACGGTGGACGAGGCAGCACGAAGCGGCATGGCGGGACTCCCCCCGAAGTCACTGGTCAGGTCGAGAGGACCCTAGGCTGCGCCGTCGCCCGTCCGGAAGGCTCGGAACCAGACGTTCACCCGAACGTCATCAACCGCGTCCCTGCGCGCCCACGCCGGCCGTCGGTGGCGTGGCGGGAGCCGGCCGGCCCAGGTGGTAGCCCTGGAGCAGCCGGTAGCCGAGCGACTCGAGCGCGGTCTGCTGCTCGCGTCATGCGGGCGACGAACGACCCGTCGAGCTTGACGACGTCGACGGGCAGGTCGACGAGGTGCGCCAGGGTGCTGTAGCCCGTCCCGAAGTCATCCACCGCGATCCGCACCCCGTGGTCGCGCAGGGCGAAGAGGTCGACGACCAGACCGCCCGTCACGTCGAGCAGCTGCGTCTCGGTGATCTCGAGGACGAGCATCGACGGCGGCAGCCCGACCTCGTCGAGCACCGACAGCACCCGTGCCACCAGGCCCGCCCGCCCCAGCTCGACGGCCGAGACGTTCACGTGCACCGGCACCGGCGTGCCCTGGGCAGCCAGCGCGGCCGCGTGCGCACACGCCCCGCGGAGCACCCCGTCGCCCACCTGGTGCATCAGGTCGCTGACCTCGAGCACGGGCATGAAGTCGCCCGGACGCAGCTGGCCCCGGATCGGGTGGTCCCAGCGCAGCAGGGCCTCGACCGCGTGGAGGTAGCCGGTGGCGACGTCGACGATGGGCTGGAAGACGAGCGAGAACTCCCCCGAGGCCTGCGCCCGCTCGAGGTCGACGAGCAGCCGCGCCGACGACTCGATGCCGGCGTGCACGGTCGGGTCGTAGAACTCCGCCCGGCCGCGACCACGGTCCTTCGCCGCGTAGAGCGCCTGGTCGGCGTGGCGCAGGAGCAGAGGCGCCTCGGCCTGCTCGTCGGCGGCGGCGATCCGTCGTTGACCTGCTTGAAGCGGTCGACGTCGATGAACATCACCGCGAGGGCCGGCCGCTCGGACCCGACCACCTGCGCGGCGCGCTCCAGCGAGTCCGCCCAGAGGGCCCGGTTGGCCAGGCCCGTGAGGTCGTCGTGGAGGGCCGCGTGGGCGAGCGCCTGCTCGGCCTCCTTCTGCGCGGTCACGTCGATCATCTGCAGCGTGATGGCCGCCGACGACGCACCCGACCCCCCGAGCGAGAGGCTCGGGTCGAGGTCGGGGTCGACGAGCGCCAGCGCCACGTCGACCCATCCGCCGCCCCACGCGTCGTCGAGCCGCAGCTGGGTGCGCCAGCCGAGCGCGCGGCCCAGCGTCAGCTCGCAGACGCCCTGGCGGAAGGCCTCGACGTCGTCGTCGACGAACCAGGTGCGCGGATCGACCCCGAGGAGCGCGTGCCGGGGTCGGCCGGTGAGCGTCACGAGCGCCGCGTTCACGGCGTCGACGTGCACGAAGCCGTCGGGGTCGACCACCACGTGCGCCGACGCCAGCAGCGCCGCCTCCATGTGGTCCTGCAGCTGGTCGCGGTCGCGCCGGCTCTGCACGAGCGCGGCGTCGCGGGCGTCCTCGAGCGTCGCCAGCACCACGCCCACGACGGCCAGCACGAGGACGAAGGCCTGCGCCGCGACGACCCTCGCCTGGGGGTCGTCGAGCGACGCGAACTGTCCGTTGCCGGCTACCGTCGCGGCGACGACGAGCACGCCCTGCAGCGCCACCAGCACCGACGTCGCCTGCGCGCCGCAGCGCAGTGCCACGACGACGACGATCGGCACGATGGCGAAGTCGACCGGCCACGGCAGCCAGAGCAGCGCGCCCGTGACCACGAGTCCTGCAGCCACCGTCAGCGGGCACCCCGCTCCCCGCTCGCGCCGGGTGCGCCAGAGCTGGGGCAGCGCCAACAGCGCGTTCAGCACGACGAAGGAGCTGACCACGTTGCGGAAGCCGATGATGAACAGGCCCTCGAGGAACGGCTCGTCGAAGCGCCACCACGCCACCAGCGACCCCAGCAGCCCGCTGGTGGTGGCGGCCGCGGCTGCCACGCCGAGCAGCACGCCGACGTCGCCGAGCGTCGTCCACGTCGAGCGGAGCCAGGCCGGACGCCAGCGATGCAGCAGGACCGCACCCACGGCACCGTGCGACAGGTTGACCAGGCCGAAGAGCCAGGCTCCCAGCGGCTCGGTGCCGGTGAGCTGGTTGAGCACACCGCTGACCACCACCACGACGACGCACGCGACGATCCGCTCGAGCGAGCTGCGGGCCGCGAGCAGCCAGAGGATGACCACGCCGGCAGCCGGCCAGGCGAGCGCCAGCTGCGCCGGGGGCACGCGGGTCGCACGGCCGGCGAGGAACGCCAGGGCGAAGAGCACGGCGAAGCCCAGCGCCAGCGCCGCGGATCGCGTCCGCGTGCGCGGGGCGCTGCTCTCGAGGCCGAGCAGCCGCTCCATCTCAGGCAGTCCCCTCCCGACGTTCCACCTGCGGAGAAGCGTAGACCTCGGTGAGGCCACCCGGGTAGGGATCGGTCCTGGACGCCTTGCTCAGGTGGACAGGTCCACGTCGTCCCAGCTGTCGTGGACGCCGTCGCCGGCGGTCCACTCCAGGGCCCGACGTCGCTCCCAGAGGACGGACGGATCGACACGCCCGGGGTGGGGTCGGCCCGCGAGCCGTGCGTCGGTGATCCCCCACGTCAGGGCGAGGTGCAGGTCGAGCACGGGGAGCACGTCCTCGACGTCCCTGCGCCGAGGCCCGGTGCGGGAGCGCCACGCCGCCACCGGCTCGCTGGTGCGCAGGTCGGGCATGAGCGACGCGAGCTGGTCGCCGCACGGCGCGCTCGCGTCGAGCTCGGGCACGAGCCCGAGCACCCAGGCCAGCGCCCACAGGGCCTCGACCTGCGCCTCGTCCGAGTAGTCCGGCTCGACCTCGCCCGACAGGAGAGCGCGCTCGCGCGGGCTGAGCGACGCGAGCAGTCCCTGCTCCGCCAACCAGGCGCGCGCGAGCTCCGGCGGCATGCGCAGGGCCAGGTTCACGCGCACCGTCAGCACCAGCGCACGCTGCATCACCTGCTCCTCGTCCACGAGCACGAGGGGATCGGCAGCGTCGGCCACCGGGGGCAGGTGCGACGGGGGCTGCGGGAAGCCGAGACCGGGCAGCGCCGCGAGGCTGCGGCGGCGTGCCTCTGCGGCAGCGTCACCGTGCCCACGGCTGGCGTCGCGACCCCGAGACCACCTCACCGTGGAGGACCGAGGACGCTCGGGCGGTCGGGGTCCAGCAGCTCCGTCACGCCGTGCGCGTCGAGTCCGTCGAGGAGGCCGTCGACCCCCTCGGTCAGCTTCATCTCGAGCTCGTCGGGCAGGAGCGGCAGCATCGCGAGCAGGGCGACCTCACGACCGTCGTCGGTGCGGAAGGTCCGCGCCCCCTGCGGCAGCCGGAGCGGCGGGGCGAGCATGAGGCCGCAGAAGCGGGTGTCGTCGGCGTACGGCTCGGCCGGGTCGCCGTTCGGCAGCGAGTGCCAGGCACCCAGCCAGGTCTCGTACTCGTGGGGGAAGCGGGCGAGCACCTTCAGCGCGCGCACGGGCCAGTAGGAGCGCTCGTCGACCCAGGAGGCCTCGTCGACCGGCCAGTCCGGCGGGAGCATGACCATGACCTCGATCCGGTCGGGCACCTGCCCGCGGAGGTCCTGCGGCACGCTCATCCTGCGGTCGGACATGCCCGACGTCGCCAGCGTGTGGAACGGCCGACCCTCGCCGGCCGGCACGAGGTGCACGTCGACGTGCACGAGGTCGGACACGATCTCGTGGAAGACCGTCTCGACGGGCCCGACCCACTGCTCCAGGTGTCGGTCGACGGCGTCCACCGTCTCCGAGCACCCGAGACCTGCTGGCTCGAACGGCCGCTCCCGCTCCTGGTGACGGATGGTCGTCGGATGCTCCCGACGCCGCGCGCGCCTGCGTCCGAACACGAGCCCTCCGTCCCTCGGTTCCCGGTGGGCACGACCCTAGCGTCGCGTCGGTGCCGGATCCAGGGTCAGCGGAACACCTGCACCACGTCGATCGTGCCGACGATGTGCTCGTTCAGGTCGGCGAGGTCCGCGGCAGGTATCCAGTACTCGAGGATGGAGTCCCCGCCGACCTGGTGGACGTCGTAGGCGTCGAGGAACGACGTCTCGACCTCGAAGCGCGTCACGTAGCCCACGCCGCTCGCCTTCACGTTCCAGTCGCGCGCGATCCGCACGGCGTAGTCCTCGTTCAGGACGGGGTAGAAGATCGGCTGGTCGGGCAGCCGCGGCCGCCACGCGCGCCACCCCGATGCCTCGACCAGGGCGAGCTCCTGCGGCCCGGTCGGCCTCCAGAGCGTCGTCGTGTCCATCCCGTCATCCTGCCGCAGGACACGGCGGGCGACCCAGCCACTTTCGGCCGCTTGGAGATACTCGGCGAAGCGCGGCGGGCGGACCGGTCTCCGCCGGGTCGATGGACGGGAGGGGCTTCACCCACCGAACCGCTGACGATCCAAGCTCTTGAAGTAGCCCTTTCGCAGCGCGCGCTCGGCGCTGTCCTTCGACGTCGAGAAGAAGCCGCGCTCGGACGCCGACAAGCCTGAGGTCTCGATCTTTCGCCGGAGCAGCGAGAGCGTGCAGCACAGGTCGGCTGCCTGGAACAGGCTGTAGTCGGCCGGGATCACCTTGCGCACCTCGACACTCAGGTGAGCGTTGAAGACGCTGTTGACAAGATTCGTGATCTCCTTCTGACCATTGTCGTAGTAGATGACGATGCGCTCCCACGAGCTGAAGAACTCGTAGCTCGACCGGATCAGCTCACCGAGCTCACGTGACATCGCGCTGACGAGCCGATCTGTGTCACCCGGCTCGCGTTTGCTGAACACCCACGAGTGGTGCGTGACCTCGGACGTCCTGACGAAGTCGACGAGCACGCGGAAGATCGAACGGCGGGACGGCATGTCGAGCAGTCGATAGTCCTGCTCCCGGCGCACGAGGGGACCGGTGTGGATCGCATGGTCTGCCGGCAAGCCACGCGCCACCAGGGCGTCGCGGATCTTCTCCAGGTGCTGCGCGATGTCGTCGCTCTGATCGTGGAAGACGAGGCTCAGCACGTAGAAAGGCGAGTGCTTCTCGAATGGGCCGAAGTCGCCGGACTCGTCGACGAAGATGCTCAGCTCGCGCACGACGACACCCCTGGAAACGTCTTGAGGCGGGAAGAACCCGCCTCAAGAGGGTGGCGGGGGATATCCCCGCCTAAAGGTTGGACCAGGGCCTCTCGGCCAGCCCAGGTCGTCAACTCTAGCACCGGGCACCGCCAGCACCCGTCCACCTTAGTCGGTGGCGTCGCACGGGCGCGCCAGGCTGGGCCCTCAGTAGTACCAAGGGAACTGCGACCAGTCGGGATCGCGCTTCTCCAGGAACTGGTCGCGACCCTCCTGCGCCTCGTCGGTCATGTAGGCCAGGCGGGTGGTCTCGCCCATGAGGACCTGCTGGCCGACGAGTCCGTCGTCGATGAGGTTGAAGGAGTACTTGAGCATGCGCTGCGCGGTGGGGCTCTTCGCATTGATCTTGCGCCCCCACTCCAGGGCGGTCGCCTCGAGCTCGTCGTGAGGGACGGCCCGGTTGACCGTGCCCATGCGAACGCCGTCCTCGGCGGAGTACTCGTCGGCGAGGAAGAAGATCTCGCGGGCGAACTTCTGTCCGACCTGGCGGGCCAGGTACGCCGATCCGAAGCCGCCGTCGAAGCTCCCGACGTCGGCATCGGTCTGCTTGAAGCGGGCGTGCTCGGCCGACGCGAGGGTCAGGTCGGCGACGACGTGCAGGCTGTGCCCGCCGCCTGCCGCCCAGCCCGGGACGACGCAGATGACGATCTTCGGCATGAAGCGGATGAGGCGCTGGACCTCGAGGATGTGCAGCCGCGCGAGGCGGGCCTTGTCGATGGGCGACGGCTCCTCCGCGCCGGTGTCGGAGCCGGACGCCTCGCCGTCCTCGTACTGGTAGCCGAACCGGCCGCGGATGCGCTGGTCGCCGCCCGTGCAGAACGATCGCTTGCCGTTCTTCTCGCTCGGGCCGTTGCCGGTGAGCAGCACGCAGCCGACGTCGGCCGACGTGCGCGCGTGGTCGAGCACCTGCAGCAGCTCGTCGACCGTGTGCGGGCGGAACGCGTTGAGCACGTCGGGGCGGTCGAACGCGACGCGCACGGTGCCATGCGCGCGGGCGCGGTGGTAGGTGACGTCGGTGAGGTGCTCGAAGCCGGGCACCTCGTCCCACGCGGAGGGGTCGAACGTCTCGGACACACCGGGCAGGGCACTCATGGCCGCGAGGCTACTGGTGGGCGACTGCGGGGCGCGCGTCGGGAATCGGTCACACCCGCGTGACGCGCCCAGATACCGTCGGTATCTTGACGCCATGGCACTGTTCGCCCGCAAGGGCTTCACCGGCAAGGTCCTGCTCGTCACCGGCGCCGCCCGCGGCATCGGCGCGGGCGTGGCGCGGGCGTACGTGGCGCAGGGCGGCAAGGTCGCGCTGCTGGGCCTGGAGCCCGACCTGCTCGAGGCGCTCGCCACCGAGCTCGGCCCGGCCGCGGCCTGGTGGGAGGCCGACGCGCGCGACGGTCGCGCGATGACCGAGGCGATCGACGCCGCCGCAGCACACTTCGGCCGCATCGACCACGTCCTGGCGAACGCCGGCATCGCGTCGTACGGCACCGTCCGCCAGATCGACGAGGCGTCGTTCGAGCGGGTCGTCGACATCAACGTCAACGGCGTCTACCGCACGCTGCACGCGTCGATCCCGCACCTGGAGCGCACCCGCGGGTACGCGCTCGTCGTCGCGTCGCTGGCTGCCTTCACCAACCTCGCCGGGCTCGCGTCGTACAACGCCAGCAAGGCCGGCGCCGAGTCGCTCGCCCTCGCGACCCGTCAGGAGGTCGCCCACCTCGGGATCAAGGTCGGGGTCGCGCACCCGTCGTGGATCGACACCGACATCGTGCGTGGCGCCGAGGCCGACCTGCCGACGTTCAAGACGATCCGCGGCAAGCTGCCCTACCCGGCCAACAGCACCACGACCCTGGCCGACTGCGTCGACGCGATCGTCGCGGGATTGCGCCGTCGCAAGACCCGTGTGTACGTGCCGCGGGGCGTGCTGCTCGCCAACTGGACGAAGCCGCTGCTCAACTCCCCCGTCGCGTGGCTCTTCATGCGTCCGCAGCTCAAGCGGCACGTGCCCGACCTCGAGCGCGAGGTCGCCGCCCTGGGTCGCTTCCAGCACGCGCACGTCCCCCTCACCGACCCCAAGAAGCCGCTCGAGGAGACCCCCTCCACCCCCTGACCCACCCGCCGCTGCCCTGGGGGTGGGGCCCCACCCCAGGTGCGACTCCCCCACCCAGTCCTGGGGTGGGACGCACTGTTTACGTGGGGCCCCACCCAAAGGTCAACTCCCCCACGCAAACGACGGCCCCCAGCGCCTGTTTACGTGGGGCCCCACCCAAAAGTGAACTCCCCCACGCAACCGACGGCCCCCAGCGCGCGTTGACGTGGGGCCCCACGTAAAGGCGCAGCGGGGGTCAGGCCTGGACCGACCCCGCGAGCGACGTCATGTGGCCCAGGCGGGCGAGCTCGGAGGCGAGGAACTCCGGGCCCCCGTGCCGTCCGACGACGACGACGAAGCCGCGACCCTGACGGTCCTTCGCGTGCGTGCCGGCGAGCAGCGTCGACGACTCGACGCGGCGCAGCGCCATGGCCCAGTCGGTGCGGAACGTGGCCGGCACGACCTCGACGAGCCGTTCGACGGCGTGCTGCGGCTCCGACGTGAACTGCTCGACGGCCTCGAGGTCCATGCTCAGGTTGGCGCCCGCGTTGTACCGCGAGATCCAGTGCACCCGCACGCCGTCGAGCTCGTGGCACGCCGTCACGAGGGCGTCGGCCATGACGCTCGGCGGCAGCTCGAGCAGCACGTCGTCGACCGCCTTGCCGTCGGCGCGGTGCTCCACGATCTCGATCGCCTCGATGTCGGCACCCGCACCACCGAGCGCCGTGGCCAGCGCACCGAGCGAGCCCGGGACGTCGGGCAGCTCGACGCGCAGCAGGAAGGCCATGTCCCCATCTCACCACGAGGCTGTTTCCTTTGTGTGACGCCACTACGCTGTGGGTCGTGACCGATCCTGCGGCCCCCGAGACCGTCCCCCAGCCTCACGACCGGGCCCGGTCGGTGCGGCGCTGGTTCCGCATCTTCGCCTTCGCCGAGGCGGTGTCGTGGGGCGCGCTGCTCGTCGCGATGTTCTTCAAGTGGGTCGTGCAGGACGACCCGCACGCCGGACTCGAGGGCGGTGTGCCGATCGTGGGCCCGATCCACGGCGTCCTGTTCCTCGCCTACTGCTCGCTCGCGGTCGTGGCGTGGTCGACGTTCCGCTGGAACCTCAAGACCCTCGCCCTGGCGCTGGCGGCGTCCATCCCGCCGTTCTTCACGATCTGGTTCGAGACCTGGGCGGAGCGCCGCGGGCTGCTCACGTCGGTCGCCGACGACCCCGACCCCGCGCCGGGCGTCACTCAGGTCTGACCCGACTCCGGTCGACGCCCCTGCTTCTGCGCGTACATCCGGTCGTCGGCCCGCGCGAGCAGCGACGCGACGTCGTCGTCGGCACGCGCCTGCGCCACCCCGCACGACCACGATGCCGGAGCACCCACCTGCACGGCGGCGCCGGACCAGCTGCGCGTCGACCACGGCCTGCACGCCCCACCGGTTGAGCGCGCCGGTGAGCTGGTCGGTGCGGGCGAGCCGGTCGAGCCGCAGCCGCAGCCGACCCAGGACCTCGGTGCCCACCAGCACCTGCACGACGACGGCGACCGTCGGCCCGAGCATCTGCGGGTCGTGGTGCGAGGCGACGGCCAGCACCCACAGCGCCGTGCCGACGTACGACACCACGCGCGCCAGCGCCAGCGGCAGGAACCACACGGCGAAGACGGCCAGGGTCGGCGTGCTCGTGCCGTTGGCGAGGACGGCGACCTGACGCTCGGTGCCCCACGTCAGCACGGCGAGCGCCACGAAGCAGAGCGACACCATCGCCGCGACCTCGCGCGGCTCGAGCAACGCACCGCGCCTCACGGTCCAGGCGAGACCGCCGAGCGCCACGACCACGAGGACGTAGAGCACCCAGCGCGGGTTGTTGTCCGGCTGCCACGTGGCGAGCGTGAGCGCCAGCATGCAGAGGGCGGTCAGGCTGAGCAGCACCGTCGCCGCCGTCATGGCGGGCCAACCCACGGCCCTTCGCAGCTCGGCGACCTTGCGCAGCACCTGGACCTCCCCTGGACGCCACTCCGACGACGCCCGCCATGATCGCAAGAACGGGGTCGCTCGCGCCGCCGAACATCGAAAACTGGGCGGATGTCCGGTCATGTCGACGGCCAGGGTGCGTCGTCCAGGACCCGGCGATAGTGTCGTGAGCAGAAGCATCCACGCCGACCGAGGAGCCGTGCCAGCATGTCGCTGAGGAAGAACAAGACCGTCCGGGACAAGGTCCAGGAGCGCCTCGAGGGCCGCCTCGACGACCTCGTCGCCCAGGCCGACAGCGTCCGCCAGCAGCTCGCCGACCGGGCGCCCGAGGTGCGCGACACCGTCGTCGCGAAGGCGCAGTCCGGTGTCGCCGACCTGCGCGAGCGTCTTCCCGAGATCGGGCACGACCTCCTCGACCGCGCGCCCGAGCTGAGCGAGAAGACCTACGACCGCCTCCCCAAGGGCGTCGCCGACCGCCTGCCCGAGGAGGTCAAGCCCAAGAAGAAGCGACGTCTGCGCCGCGTGGTGGGCATCGGCCTGCTGATCGGTGCGGGTGCCGCCGCCTTCGCGACGCTCAAGGGCAAGCAGACCCCGCCCCCGCCGCCGTACCAGCCGGCGACGCCCCCGCCGGCCCCGCCGAAGCCGGCCGCCCCGGCCGACTCGCTCGACTCCGTCGACGCGCCGGGCACGAACTAGCCGACCGCGTCACCGCACGCACGGGCCGGGACCTTCGGGTCCCGGCCCGTCGTGCGTCACGGAGTGGCCGCCGACCTTCCAGTGCGGAACACTGATCCCATGCGTTCGCTCTGGAAGGGGTCGATCAGCTTCGGCCTGGTCAACGTGCCGGTGCGTGTCTACAGCGCCACCGAGAGCCACGACGTGTCGTTGCACCAGGTGCACGCGGAGGACGGCGGGCGCATCCGCTACCAGCGACGGTGCGAGGTCTGCGGCGAGGTCGTCGCCTACGAGGACATCGCGAAGGCGTACGACGACGGCGAGAACACGGTGGTGCTGACCGCCGACGACCTCGCGTCGCTGCCGGCGGAGTCGGCGAAGGAGATCGAGGTGCTGGAGTTCGTGCCGGCCCAGCAGATCGACCCGATCCGGCTCGACAAGGCGTACTTCCTGGAGCCCGACAAGACGGCGATCAAGCCCTACACGCTGCTGCGCCGCGCCCTCGAGGACACCGACCGCAGCGCGGTGGTGCGGTTCGCGCTGCGGCAGAAGTCGCGCCTGGCGGTGCTGCGCGTGCGCGACAAGACGCTGCTGCTGCAGACGATGCTGTGGGACGACGAGGTGCGCACCGCCGACTTCGACGTGCTGGAGACCGTGCCGCGGATCAGCGCGAAGGAGCGCGACATGGCCTCGCAGCTGGTCGACTCGCTCGCGGCCGACTTCGACGCGTCGCAGTTCACCGACGACTACCAGGAGCAGCTGCGGACGCTGGTGGAGGCCAAGCTCGAGCAGGGCGACACGATCGACACGGCGGCGACGTTCGGCACGAGCGACGACGACGGTGACGACGCCGAGGTGGTCGACCTGATGGAGGCGCTCAAGCGCAGCGTCGAGCGGAGCAAGGAGCGTCGCGGCCAGGGCGGCAGCACCGCGTCGAAGCCGCGCGCCCGCAAGAAGGCCTGACCCGGCGGCATGCCCAGCCGCGGCTCGTCGAGCAGCCAGACCGTGACGATCGACGGTCGGCGCCTGCGTCTGACGAACCCCGACAAGGTGCTGTACCCGGCGACGGGCACCACCAAGGCCGAGGTGATCTCCTACTACGTGGCCGTCGCGGACCGGCTCCTCCCCCACGCCTCCGGGCGGCCGGTCACCCGCAAGCGCTGGCCGGACGGCGTCGGCGCTGTCGGTGAGGCCCCCGGCGGGGGTTCCGGGCCACGGGCGGAGAAGGCCCCCGGCGGGGGTTCCGGGCCACGGTCGGAGAAGGCCCCCGGCGGGGGTTCCGGGCCGCGGGCGGAGATGAGCACAGAGCTCTTCTTCGAGAAGAACCTGCCGGACTCCGCGCCTGACTGGGTGCGCCGCGTGGTGGTGCGGCACAAGAGCCACGTGAACGTGTACCCGCTCGTGGACGGGCCGGCGGCGCTGGCGTGGCTGGGGCAGGTGGCGGCGCTGGAGCTGCACGTGCCGCAGTGGCGGGTGGAGGCCGACGGGACGCCGCGCCACCCGGACCGTCTGGTGCTCGACCTCGACCCCGGCCCGGGCGTGGGGCTGGCGGAGTGTGTGGAGGTGGCGCACGCGGCGCGCGACCTGCTGGCCGACGTCGGGCTGGAGGCGTTCCCGGTGACGAGCGGCAGCAAGGGCCTGCACCTGTACGCGCACCTGACGGGGGGTCCGTTCGTCGCCGCGCCGCGGTCGTGGGACGAGCTGGGGCCCGACCTGCGTCACCTGACGATGGAGGAGGTGCTCGAGCGCGACGACGACCCGCTCGCCGGGCTGGACCCGCAGCCGACGTCGGGCGACGAGGCACCTGTGGCCGCACCGGACCGGCTGACGGTCTACCGCTCGATGCGCGACGCGTCGCGCACCCCCGAGCCGGTGCCCGCGGAGGCGCCGACGGAGCGGGGCGCCGACCCGATCTTCGTGGTGCAGGAGCACCACGCCACACGCCTGCACTACGACGTCCGGCTGGAGCGCGAGGGCGTGCTCGTCTCGTGGGCCGTGCCGAAGGGTCCGCCGACCGACCCGAGCCGCAACCACCTCGCCGTCCCCACCGAGGACCACCCGATGGAGTACGCGACGTTCGAGGGGACCATCCCGAAGGGCGAGTACGGCGCGGGGCAGGTCAGCATCTGGGACCACGGCACGTACACGCTGGAGAAGTGGAAGGAGGGCGAGGTCATCGCCGTGCTGCACGGGTCCGCGGACGGCGGGTTGGGCGGCAGCGTGCGGTTCGCCCTCATCCGCACTGGCGAGAACTGGTTGATGCACCGCATGGACCCGCCGGCGGCCCCCGACACTGCGGCAGCCGACACTGCGGCAGCCGACGATGGCACCGCGTCCACGACCACGCCCACGACGGACGAGCCCGACGGCGGGGGTCCGCCCGACGCCGGCCGCCTCGAGACCGTCGCGCCCATGCTCGCGAGCCGGCCCGACGGCCTCGACCCGCACCGCGACGCCGACGCCTGGGCGTTCGAGATGAAGTGGGACGGCGTCCGCGTGGTGGCGACGTGCGACGGCGGGGCCGTGCGGCTCGTGGGGCGCAGCGGCAAGGACGTGACGACGACCTACCCGGAGGTCGCCGAGGCGCTCGCCGGGCTGCACCTCGACGATGCCGTCGTCGACGGCGAGGTCGTCGCGCTCGGCGACGACGGTGCGCCGTCGTTCGGACGCATCCAGCAGCGCATCGGGCTCGTCCGGCCGCGCGACGTCGCCGCGGCGCGCCGGGCCGTGCCCGTGCGCTACGTCGTCTTCGACCTGCTGCGGCTGGGCGGGACCGACGTCACGGGCCTGCCCTACGTGCAGCGCCGCGAGCTGCTCGAGGGCCTCGACCTCGACGACGCCGACCGGGTCGACGTGCCCGCCGCCTTCGACGGCGACCTCGACGCCGCGCTCGCGTCGAGCCGGGAGCTGGGCCTCGAGGGCGTGGTCGCGAAGCGGCGCAGCAGCCGGTACCGGCCCGGCAGCCGCTCGGCGCACTGGGTGAAGCTCAAGCACGAGGACCGTGGTCGGGTGGCGGCCTGGCCGCGGCGGGCGCACCGGCGGGGTGGGGTCGCTGCTCGTCGCGGTGCCCGACGCGGCCGGTGACCTGCGCTACGCGGGTCGCGTGGGCACCGGGTTCGACGAGCGCGCGCTCGCCGACCTCGCTCGCCGGCTCCAGCCGCTGCGCCGCGACCAGCCGACCGTCGAGGCCCCGCGCGACGTCGCCCGGGAGGCGGTGTGGACGGAAGCCGAGCTCGTGGGCGAGGTCACCGCGGCGGGCTGGACCGACTCCGGCCACCTGCGCCACCCCGTCTGGCGCGGCCTGCGCGCCGACAAGACCGTCGCCGACGTCGAGCCCGTCGTGGCCCCCTGACCAGACCCGACCTGACCTGGCCTGACCCGGCGGACCACCACAGGTGTCCGTCGCGCGACCACGTCACGTCCAGTCGGCATGCGCTCCCCCACGGTCGCTCCTAGCGTGGAACGTGACCCCGTTTCCCTGACGCCAGGACGTGTCGTGAGCTCCTCCTCTTCCCTCCCTCCGCAGGTCGTCGTGCTGTTCGGCGCGACCGGTGACCTCGCCAAGCGCAAGCTGTTCCCCGGCCTCTACCGGCTGGCGCTCGCCGACCGGCTGCCCGCCGACTACCGCGTCATCGGGTCGGGGCGGCACGAGCCGAAGAAGGACTTCCGCGAGCAGGTGATGGACGGGCTCAAGGAGTTCGTCGACGACCTCGACGTCGACGTCGCCGAGCGGCTCGTCTCGCGCACCAGCTTCCAGACCTCCGACGCCGACGACGGCAGCGACCTCGCGGCCGCCGTGCGGGACGCGGAGTCCGAGCTGGGCGGCGATGCGCGCCGACTGGTCTACCTCTCCGTCCCGCCCGCCGCGATGGAGCCGATGATCCGCATGCTCGGCGAGACGGGCATCGCCGACGGCGCGCGCATCGTCGTGGAGAAGCCGTTCGGCACCGACCTGGAGTCGTCGCGCTCGCTGCAGGCGACGCTCGACGAGGTCGCCGGCGAGGACAGCGTGTTCCGCATCGACCACTTCCTCGGCAAGGAGGCCGTGCAGAACGTGCTCGCGCTGCGCTTCGCGAACGGCCTGCTCGAGCCGTCGTGGGACGCCGAGCATGTCTGCGCCGTGCAGATCGACGTGCCGGAGGAGCTCACCATCGAGGGCCGCGGCAGCTTCTACGAGGCCACCGGCGCCCTGCGCGACATGGTCTCGACGCACCTCTCGCAGGTGCTCGGCTTCCTGGCGATGGAGCGGCCCGAGAGCATCGACGCCGACCACCTGCGCGACGCGAAGGCCGCGGTCTTCGCCGACCTGCAGCCGTTGCGCGCCGACGACGTCGTGCGGGGCCAGTACGAGGGCTACCGCGACGAGGAGGGCGTCGACGACGACTCCGAGGTGGAGACGTTCGTGGCGGTCCGGGTGCACGTCGACAACGACCGCTGGCGTGGCGTGCCGTTCCTGCTGCGCACCGGCAAGGCGATGGCGGCCACCCGACGCACCGCGACCCTGTTCTTCCGTGCTCCGGAGCCACTGTTCGACGAGCGTCAGGACGGCGACGACCGGCTCGTGCTCGAGCTCGGCGAGGCGCCCGAGGTGACGGCCGCGCTGCACGTGAAGCGCCCCGGCCCGACGTTCGAGCTGACGCGTGCGTCGGCCACCTTCAAGCTGCCCGACGACGACCCGGAGCACCGGCCGCTCGAGGCGTACGAGCGGCTGCTGCTCGACGTCATGCACGGCGACCAGACGCTGTTCACGCGCGGCGACGAGGTCGACCGGCTCTGGCAGGTCATCACGCCCGTGCTGGAGGACCCGCCGCCGGTGCAGACGTACGAGAAGGGCTCGTGGGGCCCGCAGGCTGCGCTCGACCTCGCGGGCGAGCGCGGCTGGCACCTGCGATGACGGGGTCCCCACC
>LUMW01000472.1_pt1 | contig 24136 bp, 25 predicted proteins | sample 729761 | NCBI WGS metagenome assembly LUMW01 (sample SAMN03860302, study PRJNA289734) | marine metagenome | biome: seawater column; feature: ocean; material: water; isolation source: Red Sea water column Station 192 - depth 500m | place: Saudi Arabia: Red Sea | collected 2011-10-15 | depth 500 m
TCGGCGACAGCCTCGACCGGCGCCTCGGGGGAACCCGGGGCGCCGCTCTGGTCGATCAGGGCCTGCAGGGCGTAGGCCAAGTTCTGCGGCAGTGCCTTGATCAGGCCGGCGAACTGCTGCATCGGCGCCTGCATCGCACCGGCCAGCTGGGCCAGCAGGACCTCGCGCGGGGCGATCTTGGCGAGCGCCGCGATCTCCTCGACGCCGAGACGCTTGCCGTCGAGGAGGCCGCCCTTGATGAGCAGTTCCTCGTGGTCCTTGGCGAACTCGCGCAGCGCCTTGGCCAGCGACACCGGGTCGCCTGCCGAGCCGTCGGCGCGCTCGCCCACGAAGGCGATCGCCGTCGGGCCGGTGAGCAGGTCCTCGAGGTCGAGGTCGAGCTCCTGGACGGCGAAGCGCACCAGCGTGTTCTTGTAAATCCGGTACTCGCCACCGGCGTCGCGCAGCGCACGGCGCAACTCGGCGAGTGCGGGCACGTCCAGGCCGCGGTACTCGGTCAGGACGACGGCTTCGGTCGACGACAGTCGTTCACGAACCTCGTCGACGACCGCGGCCTTCTCGGCCCGGACGGCGGTGTCGTTCGACATGCTCGCTCACCTCCTCGAAATCTGGTTCTGGTCCTCTGGTCCCGACGCCGCAGGGGCTGGTCGGGTTCGCACACCGAGGACCGGCGACGGGCACGACGGCCCGGACCGATTCCGAGGCTCTCCTGCTCCGGCGGTCCGGGTCCCCTGGCGGGGCCGTGACTCGTTCTGCGCTGGGCGCAACCGCGAGGTCTTCGGTGAGCGATTCGATTGTCGTGGGCAGGCTAGCGGCGCACGGTGTCGCCACCACCTGCCGCCACCCGCCGGTACTGCCGGCTACCCGCCGATGCTGGCGGGGTCGATCCGGACGCTCGGGCCCATGGTGGACGACACCGCGACCTTCTTGACGTACCGGCCCTTGGCGGTGGACGGCTTGAGGCGCACCAACTCGTCGACGACGGCCTGCAGGTTGGCGTAGATGGCGTCGACCTCGAAGCCGACCTTGCCGACGGGCACGTGGACGTTGCCGTAGCGGTCGGTGCGGAACTCGACCTTGCCGCCCTTGAAGTCCTCGACGGCCTTGGCCACGTCATCGGTGACCGTGCCGGTCTTGGGGTTGGGCATCAGGCCGCGGGGGCCGAGCACCCGGCCCAGCTTGCCCACGGTCGGCATCATGTCGGGGGAGGCGATGGCCACGTCGAAGTCGGTCATGCCCCCCTCGACCTCGGCGGCCAGGTCGTCGGCGCCCACGTGGTCGGCGCCGGCCTCGCGGGCAGCCGTGGCGGCGGCACCCTGGGCGAAGACGGCCACCCTGACGTCCTTGCCGGTGCCGGACGGGAGGGCGACGGTGCCGCGCACCATCTCCTCGGTCTTGCGGGGGTCGACGCTCAGGCGGATCGCCACGTCGACGCTCTCGTCGAACTTGGCGCCCGGGAAGGACTTGACCAAATCGAGGGCTTCTCGGCCCGTGTGGTGGTGGTCCCGGTCGTACAGGTCGGCCGCTGCGGCGTGCCGCTTGCCCTTGCTCATGTCGCCTTCTCCTGGCTCCCTCGGTGTCGCGGTGGTGCCGGCGGGGCGAGGTACTCCCCTGTCCCGGGTCCACCCGTGCGGGTGGCCGCTGCGTTCGGTTGTGTGTCCCGGGTCGGGACGATTCGTGCGGTCAGACGACCACGATGCCCATGCTGCGGGCGGTGCCGGCGACCTGCTGCTTGGCGCCTTCGAGGTCGACGGCGTTGAGGTCGGGCATCTTGGTCTCGGCGATCTCGGCGACCTGCGCCCACGTGATGGAACCGGCCTCCTCGCGGCCCGGGTTCTCCGAGCCCTTCTCGAGGCCGGCGGCCTGCTGCACGAGGAACGAGGTGGGGGGCGTCTTGGTGATGAACGAAAACGTGCGGTCCTCGTAGATCGTGATCTCGACGGGGATGATCTGGCCGCGCTTGTCCTCGGTCTTGGCGTTGTACTCCTTGCAGAAGTCCATGATCGCCACACCGTGCGGGCCGAGGGCGGTACCCACGGGCGGTGCGGGAGACGCCGCACCGGCGGGGATCTGGATCTTGACGACGGCGGCGACCGGCTTGTTCTTCGCCATGTGGGGCACTCACTTCGGTGGTTCGGGCCGGCGTGGCGGCCGGCCGGGGGGAACGGTCAAGTCTGGTCGCCGGCCGGGGGTTTCCCAACTCGCGGCGGCCGGAGGGGTTGGGCCGTGGAAGTCGCTTCTAGAGCTGCGCCACCTGGGAGAACTCGAGCTCGACCGGGGTCTCGCGGCCGAAGATGTTGACGAGCACCTTGACCTTGAGCTGGTCCTCGTTGATCTCGATGATCTCGCCGGAGAAGTCCGCGAAGGGGCCTTCCTTGACGCGGATGGTCTCGCCCAACTCGTACCCGAAGCGGGCCCGGCTCCTGCGGGGTGCCTCGGGAGCGTCCTCGTCGGGCACCTGCAGGAAGGTCTCGATCTCGCGGCGGCCGAGGGGCGACGGCTTGCCGCCGGAGCCGACGAAGTTGACGATGCCGGGCGTGTCGCGGATGGCGGTCCAGCTGATGTCGTCGAGGCGGCAGCGCACGAGCAGGTAGCCGGGGAACATCTTCTTGGAGACGGTCACCTTGCGACCGTTGCGGAACTCGACGACGTCCTCCATCGGGATGACGACCTCGTGGACCTGCTCCTCAAGGTGCATCGACTCGATGCGGGCCTCGAGGTTCTGGCGGACCTTCTTCTCGTAGCCCGACTGGGTGTGGACGACGTACCACCTGCCAGGCCGGTCGTAGGGGCTCTCGGGTCGGGGGCGGGCCCGCTCGGCCTCCTCCTCGAGGAGTTCGTCCTCATCGAGGACGGCCGGGGCCTCGTCGGCCGGCGGCTCCTCGGCGGGCGCCTCGACGGCGTCGCCGGCGTCCTCGGTGTCGAAGGCGGTGGGGTCGGCCTCGGCGGCGGGCGCCTCGGCGTTGCCCGTGGGCAGCAGGTCCGCGGCGTCCTGGATGGTGAATTCGGGATCTTCGTGCAGGCTCATCAGACGTCGAACAGTTCGAGGATGGATTCGGAGAACAGCCAGTCGAGGCCGGCGACCAGGGCGGTGATCGCCACGATGGTCAGGACCACGACGACCGTGTAGTTGGCGGTCTCGGACCGGGTCGGCCAGGCCACCTTCCGGAGTTCGGCCCGGCACTCCCGCAGGAACTGGATGGGGCCGGTGCGCTCCTCCTGGGGCCGCTGCTGCGGCGCCTCGCGGCGGGACCGGATCGGGGTGCCCTCGGCGTCGACCTCGCCCTGGCGCTGCATCATGCGCCTCTGCTCACGGTTCATGGACATGGAGAGGTTCTCGGCTTCGGACGGGCGCTGCTTTGCAGGGCGCTGGATAAATGGGTCGGTCGAACAGCCTACGGGCGGTTCCGGCCGCGTACTCCCCGGTGTGGCGTGGCGCCACGACGGGGACTTGCAGGGCAGGAGGGACTCGAACCCCCAACCGCCGGTTTTGGAGACCGGTGCTCTACCAATTGAGCCACTGCCCTACGGGCCCGAGCCGGACGTCGGGTCCGGTTGCAGGGTACCAGCCTCCCCGGCCGGGGGGCCTTGGGGTTCCGGCACGCCGCCCGGCGTCAGCGGGTCTCCTTGTGGGCCACGTGGCCGCGGCACCAGCGGCAGTACTTCTTGAGCTCGATGCGCTCGCGGGTGTTGACCTTGGACTTGGTCGTGATGTAGTTGCGCCGCTTGCACTCCTGGCACTCCAGGGTGACGGACACTCGCTTGTCGGACGCCATGTCGGGGGGCTCGCTCTCGGGTTCGGTGGGGGGGGTTCTCGGTGCTGGAATCGGTAGCGACGGACAGATTCGAACTGTCGACCTCCCGATTATGAGTCGGGCGCTCTCACCAACTGAGCTACGTCGCCAGCGAGCTCCCTGACAGAATCGAACTGTCGACCTTCTCCTTACCATGGAGACGCTCTGCCGACTGAGCTAAAGGCGCCGTGGGGCCGGGCAGGTCGGTACATTCTCGGCCATGGAGGTGCGCCTCGCCAGGTCCGACGACGCCGAGGCCATCCGGGCCATCTACAACCACGAGGTCCGCCATACCACGGCCACGTTCGACCTGGTGGAGCGATCGGCCGAGGAGCAGACGGCCTGGATGGCGGCCCGGTCCGGGGCGTTCAGCGTGGTGGTCGCCGACCTCGACGGCGAGGTGGTGGGCTTCGCCTCGCTGTCGCCGTACAAGGAGCGGGCCGCCTACCGCACGTCGGTGGAGAACAGCGTCTACGTGGCCGAGGACCACCGGGGGCAGGGTGTCGCCGACGCCCTCCTGGGCGAGTTGTTGCGCGTGGCGCGCGACAGCGGCTTCCACTGCGTGGTGGCCCGGATCGGAGGCGGCAACGCCGCCAGCGTGGCGCTGCACGCCAAGCACGGCTTCACCGAGGTCGGCGTCGAACGCGAGGTCGGCCGAAAGTTCGGCCGCTGGCAGGACGTGACCGTCATGCAGGCGCTGCTGGACTGAGCCCGCACGCGGATCGGCCCCGCACGGGGCGGGGCCGATCGCTCGCACTGCTGGTGGGCCGGGGAGGATTTGAACCTCCGAAGGCAATGCCGACGGGTTTACAGCCCGTTCCCTTTGGCCACTCGGGCACCGACCCGGGAGACGGCGAGGATAGCGGCGACGGGGGCGGGTCCGGCGGGGTCGCCACCGGGTCCGACCGGTAGCGTGCCGGCCATGCCCTCCTTCGACGTGGTGTCCGAGATCGACCTCCAGGAGGTCCGCAACGCCGTGGACCAGGCGGCCCGCGAGGTCGCCAACCGCTTCGACTTCAAGGGGACCGACTCGGTCGTCGAACTCGGCGACGGCACCATCAAGCTGGAGTCCTCCACCGAGGACCGGCTGGCCGCCCTGGTCGTGGTCCTCGAGGAGAAGTTCGTTCGTCGCAAGGTGTCGCTCAAGTCGCTGGACTGGGGCACCCTCGAGGCGGCCAGCGGCGGGCGTGCCCGTCAGGTGGCCCGGCTCAAGGCCGGCATCTCGTCCGACGACGCCCGCACCATCAACAAGCTGGTGAAGGACGTCGGGCTCAAGGGCATCCAGTCCCAGACCCAGGGCGACCAGGTCCGGGTGACCGGCAAGAAGCGCGACGCCCTCCAGGAGGTCATCGCCGCCCTGAAGGGCGCCGACCTGGACCTGCCCCTGCAGTTCACGAATTTCCGGGACTGAGGGCTTCCGGGCCTGGAGCCCGGAAGCACCGCCGGTCAGGTGATCGGGCCGCCCTCGATGATCCCGCCCCGCCAGTTGCCGTCGCGCAGGCGGGCGACCCGCTCGGCGGTCGGCGGATGGGTGGAGAACAGCCTGGGACCGCCGCGGCCGCCGCGGCGGGCGTCGGCCTTGAGCGGGTTCACGATGTAGGCAGAGGCCTGGTTGGGGTCGACGCCCGACGGCACCCGTTCGGCGGCGTACTCGAGCTTCTCGAGGGCCCGAGCCAGCGGCTCGCCGTCGCCGATGAGGCGGGCGGCCGAGGCGTCGGCGTGGAACTCGCGGCTGCGGCTGATGGCGGACTGGATGAGCATGGCGGCGACGGGGGCGAGGATGGCGAAGGCGATCTCGCCGATGGGGTTGCGGTTGCGGTCCCGGCCGTGGCCGCCGAACATGGCGGCGAACATGGCCATGCGGGCGATGAACGTGATCGCCATGCCCATGGCGGCCGCCACCGAGCCGATGAGGATGTCGCGGTTGCGGACGTGCATGAGCTCGTGGGCCAGTACGCCGCGGATCTCGTACCAGTCGAGGTGGTCGAGCAGGCCCTGGGTGACGGCGACAGCGGCGTGGTTCGGGTTGCGGCCGGTGGCGAAGGCGTTGGGCTGCGGGTTGGGCGACACGTAGAGCCGCGGCATCGGTAGGCCGGCGCCCTCGGAGAGCTCGGCCATGACCCGGTGGTACTCGGGGTGCTCCGCAGGGTCGGCGGGCTTGGCCCGGGCGGAGGCGATGGCCAGCCGGTCGCTGAACCAGTAGGCGCCGCCGACCATCAGGAGGCCCAGCACGAGGCCGAATACCAGTCCACCGTTGCCGCCGATGGCGCCGCCTACCACGACGAACAGCCCGCCCATGAGGGCGAGGAGGGCGAAGGTCTTCATGCCGTTGATCATCGGTGCGGGGGAACTCCTGGACTCGGGGTGGCCCCCAATCGTACGGCCACCGACCCCCGTCTTGGCATCGGCATCGCCTTCCCGGCGGAGCGGGTGGTCCCCTCAACCGGCGAGCCGTTTGCTCCCGAAACGGCTCGTACAGGCGTTGTCGGAGGGCAGCGTGCCGCGGAGGCGAGCGTCTCCGTGGGCCGGAGCGGTGCCCGGCGACCGGTCCGGTGCCCGAGCGCCAGCCGCATGAGCCCTCAGTCGTAGTAGCCCGAGTGCAGGTAGACGGTGGGGACGCCCTCGGAGCGGTACATGGCCAGGTTGCGCGGGTCGTCGTCCACGGCCAATTCCGGCTCATAGCCGTCGGCGCGGAGTTCGGCGAGGATCGCCCGCTTCACGTCCGGCGAGCTGATGTGGCCGGCGTCGTCGGACCGCATGGCCAGCAGGTCCCAGCCCACCCCGTGACGCTCCATCCAGGCCACGGTGGTGTCGGCCAGGCGGCCCGGCCGGGCCGTCAGCAGCACGACGGTCCGGCCGGCACAGAGCCGCTCGACGAGGCGGATGCCCTCGGGGATCGGCGGGTCGTCGACGGACGCCTCGAAGAACGCCGCCCAGTCGCGCACCGGGCCGTCCAGATGGTGCTGGCGGCCCGAGGCGTCGGAGAGCACCCCGTCGACATCGACGACGACGACCGGGCCCGGGTCGGGCTGGCCGTCCCGGGCGATGTGCACCCCGTCGACGGCTCAGTCCTCCTCGGGGGCCTCGGCGGCCCGGTCCCGGATCTCGGCGACCACGCCCGCGTCGGCCAGCGTGGTGGTGTCGCCCAGGTCGCGGCCCTCAGCGACGTCGCGCAGCAGCCGGCGCATGATCTTGCCGCTGCGGGTCTTGGGCAGGTCCGGCACGAGGAACACCGCCCTCGGGCGGGCGATCGGCCCCAGCTTGGTGGCGACGTGGCCCCGGACCTCCTCGCCCAGCTCGTCGGTGGGCTCGTTGCCGCCGCGCAGGATGACGTAGCCGATGATGGCCTGGCCGGTGGTGGCGTCGGTGGCGCCGACCACGGCCGCCTCGGCGACCGCCGGGTGGTCGACCAGCGCCGACTCGACCTCGGCGGTGGAGATGCGGTGGCCCGACACGTTCATCACGTCGTCGACGCGGCCCAGCAGCCACAGGTAGCCGTCGTCGTCCAACTTGGCGCCGTCGCCGGCGAAGTATCGGCCTTCGAACCTCGACCAGTAGGTGTCGCGGTAGCGGTCGGGGTCGCCCCAGATGCCGCGCAGCATCCCCGGCCACGGGTGCGTGATCGTGAGGTAGCCGCCGCCCCGCTCGACCGGGTTGCCGGCGTCGTCGACCAGCTCGGCGAACACGCCGGGGATGGGGTGGCAGGCCGACCCCGGCTTGGTCGTGGTGAGGCCGGGCAGCGGCGTGATCATGTGGCCGCCGGTCTCGGTCTGCCACCAGGTGTCGACGATCGGGCAGGAGCCGCCGCCGATGTGCTCGTGGTACCACATCCACGCCTCGGGGTTGATGGGCTCGCCGACGGTGCCGAGCACCCGCAGCGACGAGAGGTTGTGGCGCTGCGGCTCCTGGGGGCCCCACTTCATGAAGGTCCGGATGGCGGTGGGCGCCGTGTACAGCTGGGTGACGCCGTAGCGCTCGACGATGTCCCACAGCCGGTCCTTGGGCCAGTCGGCCCGGTCGCCGGTGCGGTGCTCGGGCAGCGGCGTGTCGGGAGTGCCCTCGTACATGACCGAGGTGCAACCGTTGGCCAGCGGCCCGTACACGATGTAGCTGTGGCCGGTGACCCAGCCGATGTCGGCGGCGCACCAGTACACGTCCTCGTCGCGGCGCACGTCGAACACGTAGCGGTGCGTATACGCCACCTGGGTGAGGTAGCCGCCGGTGGTGTGCATGATGCCCTTGGGCTTGGCGGTGGTGCCCGAGGTGTAGAGCAGGTACAGCAGTTGTTCGCTGTCCATGGGCTCGGCGGGGCAGTCCGACGGAGCGTCGGCCATGAGGTCGTGCCACCAGAGGTCGCGGCCCTCGGCCATCGTGACCTCGGTGTCGCAGCGGTTGACGACCACGACGTGCTCGACGCTGGGGGCGCCGGCGTCGAGGGCGGCGTCCACGTTGACCTTCAGCGCCGACGGCGCGCCGCGCCGGTAGCCGGCGTCGGCGGTGACGATCAGGCGGGCTGTGGCGTCCTCGCAGCGGTCGACGATCGAGTCGGGCGAGAAGCCGCCGAAGATGACGCTGTGGGCGACCCCGATGCGGGTACAGGCCAGCATGGCGACCGGCAGCTCGGGGACCATCGGCATGTAGATGGCGATGCGGTCACCCCGCTCGAGGCCGAGGCCCTTGAGCACGTTGGCGAAGCGGCAGACCTCGTCGAGCAGCTCCGCATAGGTGATCTCACGGGTGTCGCCGGGCTCGCCCTCCCAGAAGAAGGCGATGCGGTCGCCATAGCCGGCGTCGACGTGGCGGTCGAGGCAGTTGGCCGACAGGTTCAGCCGGCCGCCGACGAACCACTCGGCGAACGGGAGGTCCCACTGGAGGGTGGTGTGGAAGTCCTCGTCCCAGGTGAGCAGGTCACGGGCCTGGCGGGCCCAGAAGGCCTCGTAGTCGACGGCGGCCTCGTCGTGGTGGGAGCGGTCGGCGAGGTGGGCGGCGGCGGCGAACTCCGGCGACGGCGGGAAGGTCCGGTCCTCGACGTAGAAGTCCTCGATGGTTGGCTCGCTCATGACGCGACCGTGTCCCCCTGTATCGACGCTGCGACCCGTCGACCCTAGCGAACCCCGCACCCCCCGTCAGAAGGCGGCGGGAGCCACCGGCCACTCCAAAGCGGAGAAGGCGCCGAGGCCTGACTCGTCGAGGAGGGCCTCGGCCTCGGTGATGCGGCTGCGGGCCCGCAGCGCCGCCAGGTCCCCGGTGGCGGCGCCCCCCTGCCACATCCGGCGGCCCTCGTCGACGAGGTCGTCGATGCCGTGGACCCGCAGGAACGCCGCCTGCGTGGCCACCGCCGGATCGCCCGGCAGTCGGTCGAGCGCGACCTCCACGGTGACGTCCTGGGTGCCGGGAGCGTCCAGCGGGTGGCCACCCCGTTCGTGGCCCCGGTAGGTGCGCACCCACCCGTCCCACGGGCGGGCGGCCAGGTCGGAGGTGGTCGAGGCGTAGTCGAACAGCAGCAGCGCGCCCCGTTCGAGCAGCCCCAGTGCCCGGTCCACCCAGGCGACGGCCTCGTCCTGGAGCGGGACCCGGGCGCCGTCGACCGGATCGGGCAGGTCCGCCACGTCGACCGGCTCCCCCACCACCTCGGCGAACGCCTGGCCGTCGAGGCCCACCCGCACCTCGTGCCAGGCCCCGCCGTCGGCCGCCAGCAGCCGGAACGCCAGGTTGTCGAGCAACTCGTTGGCGACCACGACCCCGGTCAGCGGTCCCGTCGGCAGGTCGGCCAGCGATTCGACCCCGTCGGGGTGGCCGGCCCGCAGGGCGTCCGAGCGCTCGACCGCCAGGTACCGGCCGGCGGCCAGGCAGTCGGGAGCGGCCGCCAGCACCGACCGGGCCAGGGTGCCGCGCCCCGCCCCGGCCTCGACGACCGTGAACCCGTCAGGCCGGCCCAACCGCGCCCACACGGCGTCCATCCAGTGGGCCAGCACCGTGCCGAACAGGGGCCCCACCTCGGGGCTGGTGATGAAGTCGCCACGGCGCCCGGCCGCGCCGCCGGCGGCATAGAAGCCGTCCTCGGCGTCGTACAGGCAGGCCTCGACCCACTCGTCGAAGCGGAGCGGACCGCCGGCGCGGATACGCGAGCGCAGCCGGTCCGCCAGACCGGCGATGTCAGCCCCCGAGGGCCAGCAGGCTGACGTCGGTGAAGCGGGCCACGACCTGGGGCATGACCCCGAACAGCAGCGTGACGCCGCCGCAGATGGCCAGCGCCGAGGTCAGCGACGGCGTGAACGGCACCGGCGAGTGGTCGCCCTCCGGGGCGTCCTCGACCCACATCTTGAGCAGCACATTGGCGTAGTAGTAGAGCGCGATCACGGCGTTGACGGCCGCCACGACCGCCAGGGCGTACCCCCACGGCTCGCCCGCGGTGGCCAGCACCCGGAACACCTCGAACTTGGCGAACCAGCCGCCCAGCGGCGGAATCCCGGCCAGCGAGCCGAAGAAGACCGTCATCGCCACGGTCAGGGCCGGGGCGTAGTGGAAGGCCCATGGCGCCACTGTGCCCGGCGACCGCCAGCGGGGCGATGATGAAGCCGGTCTGGGCGACGCCCGAGTAGGCCATCAGCCGCACCAGGTTGGTCTGGCGCAGGGCGATCAGGTTGCCGACCGTCATCGACACGGCGGCGAGGATCCACACCAGCGGCTCGAACACGTCGGCCCGGGCGTAGAAGCCGACGTAGACCAGCTGCAGCAGCGCCACGAAGCCGGCCGCCTTCGACGCCACGGCGAGGAAGGCCGTGACCGGCGTGGGGGCGCCCTCGTACACGTCGGGCGCCCAGGTGTGGAACGGCGCCGCCGACACCTTGAAGGCGAACCCGGCGACCACGAAGATCACGCCCATCGTCACCACCGCCACCGACGGACCGACCTCGGCCAGCGAGGCGCCGATGTGCGACAGCTGCGTCGAACCGGAGACGCCGAACAGCAGCGACATGCCGTAGAGCATCACCGCCGAGGCGAACACGCCCATCAGGTAGTACTTGAGGCCCGCCTCGTTGGAGCGCAGGTCCCGCTTGCGCCACGCCGCCATCAGGTACGCCGGGATCGACAGCAGCTCGAGCGCCACGAAGATCGAGATGAGGTCGCGCGACGACGCCATCATCACCATGCCCATGAGCGACGCCAGCAGCAGCCCGTAGTACTCGTTCTCCCAGTAGTCGCCCTCGGCCACGTAGTTGGTGGACAGCAGGATCACGACGTAGCCGGCCAGCAGGAACACGGCCTTGGTGACGAGGGCGAAGTCGTCGACCACGTAGGCGCCGCCGAACATGACCCGGTCGGCGCCGTCGAACGCCAGCGTCAGGATCGGGATGAGCGTCGCCAGGACGCCCAGCCCCGACAGGGCCGCCGTGTACGGGCGGGCCTTCTCGAGGAAGACGATGTCGACCAGCGTGATGAGCGCCCCGACCGACAGCAACGTCAGCTCGGGCGCGACGGCATGCCAGTCGATGTGGGGGCGCTGGAACGCCAGGGTCAGCAGGTCGACGGTCACCGGCTAGCCCCCGACCGCCGCGTGCTCGTCGGCGTGGTCGTCGTCGGCGCCGGCCACGTCGTAGATGTCGGCGCAACCGAGGGCCTCGGCCTGCTCGGAGGTCAACTCCGAGGCGTTCACCTGCAGGCACTCGTGCAGCGAGGCGTCGACGGCGCCGTCGGTCACCCGGAACACCAGGTTCGGGTAGATGCCGATGGCGACGATCAGGGCGATCATCGGCGCCCAGGCGATCCACTCCTCGCGGGTGGCGTCGGTGATGTGCGGGTCGTCGGCGAACTCCTCCTTGGGGGTGCCGAAGGCGGCCCGCTGCAGCAGCCACAGCAGGTAGCCGGCCGCCAGCACCGTGCCGAGGGCTGCGACCACCATGAACGTGCGGAACGTCTCGACCGGCACGCCGTTGCCCGGGCTGTAGGCCGACAGGATCGCCGGGAACTCACCCCAGAAGCCGGCCAGGCCCGGCAGGCCCAGCGACGCCATGGCGCAGAGCCCGAACACCCAGCCCATCCGCGGCGCCTGCACCAGCAGGCCGCCCAGGCGGCTGATCTCGAGGGTGTGGTAGCGCTCCTTCATCGAACCGGCGAGGAAGAAGAGCATGCCGGTGATGAGGCCGTGGGCGACCATGCCCATGATGGCGGCGTTGATGCCGAAGTCGGTGAGCGTGGCGATGCCGAGCATCACAAAGCCCATGTGGGCCACCGACGAGAAGGCGATGAGGCGCTTCATGTCGGTCTGGGCGAGACAGCCGAGGGCGCCGTAGATGATGCCGATGACGGCCAGCAGGCCGATCCAGGGCGCCCATTCCACGGCGGCCTCCGGAAGGATCGGGATGGCGATCCTGATGAAGCCGTACGTGCCGAGCTTCAACAGCACGGCGGCCAGGATCACCGAGCCGACCGTCGGGGCCTCGGTGTGGGCGTCGGGCAGCCAGGTGTGGAACGGGAACATCGGCACCTTGATGCCGAACCCCAGGAACATGCCGCCGAAGATCCACAACTGGGCGGTGCGGGACACGCCATGCGCCACCACGTTGTCGGCCAGGTCGGCGAACACGAACGACTCGGCCCCCGTCAGGAAGAACAGGGCGAGGAAGCTCACCAGCATCAGCGCCGAGCCGAACAGCGTGAACAGGAAGAACTTGAGGGAGGCGTAGCGCCGGTTCGGACCGCCCCACACGGCGATCATGAAGAACATCGGCAGCAGCACCACTTCGAAGAACACGAAGAACAGCACCAGGTCCTGGGCGACGAAGGTGCCGATCATCCCGGTTTCGAGGATCAGGATGAGGATCAGGAACGCCTTGGGGTTGCGGGGCTCCGGGAAGTGGTTCCAGCTGTAGACGATGCACAGCGGCACCACCAGCACGGTCAGGAGCAGCAGCGGCAGCGACATGCCGTCGAGGCCGACCGCGTAGTGGCTCGAGATGACGTCGATCCACACCTTGTCGACCACGAACTGCAGCCGGTCGGTGTGGTCGAGGTCGAACCCGATGAGCAGCAGCACGCTGACGAACGCCACCCACAGGGAGGTGACGAGGGCGATCAGCTTGTGCCGCTCCTCCTGGTCCTTGGGAATGAGCAGCATGATCGCCACGCCCACCAGGGGCGAGAACGTGGCGACCGTGAGGCCCCAGCCGTCGAGCAGGTTTTCCATGTCGGCCGTCTCCTAGACGATGACGATGAACACGCCGGCGAGGACCGTGGCGGCGGCGAACAGGATCGCCGCGTAGCCCTGGACCTTTCCGGTCTGGATCTTGCGAAGCTCCTCGCCCGCGTCCAAGGAGGCACGGCCCGAGGTGTTGACGACGCCATCGACCACCAACTGGTCGAAGCGGTGGTAGACGAGGTTGCCCGCCTTGACGGCGTTCTCCCCCGCGGCGTTGACCACGCCGTCGATGACGTTCTGGTTGACCGCGTACGCGACGTCCGCAAGGGGGCCCTTGGTGCCGCCGGCGATGACGTCCGTGTACAGGTGGTCGAGGTAGTACTTCTGGACGAGCAGGTTGTGTCCCCGACGCGCCAGCGGGTACTTCGTGGCGGGGCCGTTCGGGAGCTCGGTGAGGCTCTTGCCGCAGGCCTTCGAGGCGGCCTCGACCTTCACGAAGTAGTAGCGGTACGCCACACCGATGGCGGCGACGACGACCAGCGTCGAGAAGATGGCCAGCGACCAACTGGGCGTGCCGTGGGCGATGGTCGGGAAGTAGCCGGCGACCGGCTCGACGAAGTGGCCGAACCGCTCCTGGAGCGAGTCGGGCACCAACGGGAAGCCCTTCGGAAGGTTGAGGAAGCCGGCGACGATGGCGAGGCCCGCCAGGATCCACAGCGGAACCACGATGCGGGGACCCGACTCGTGCGGATGGCCGTGGCCGCGGAACTCGCCGAAGAAGGTGAGGTACACGCAGCGGGTCATGTAGGCGGCGGTCAGGGCCGCGGTGGCGATGCCCATCACCAGCATGAAGGTGTAGGCGCCGTTGCCGCCGGTGCCGCCGAACAGGCCCCAGCCGCCGGTGCCGACGAGGATCTCGTCCTTGGACCAGAAGCCGGCCAGTGGCGGCAGGCCCGCCAGGGCGATCGAGCCGACCACGAACGTGCGGAACGTGTGGGGCATCTCCTTGCGGAGCCCGCCCATGTCGGCCTTCATGTCGAACGAGTGGACGGCGTGGGCGGCCGAGCCCGAGCCGAGGAACAGGCAGGCCTTGAAGAAGGCGTGCGTGAAGAGGTGGAACATGGCGGCGGTCCAGGCCCCGACGCCGAGCGCCATGACCATGTAGCCCAACTGCGAGATCGTCGAGTAGGCGAGCACCTTCTTGATGTCGCTCTGGACGAACGCCAGCGAGGCGCCGACGAGCGTGGTGAGGCCGCCGACCAGCGCCATCATGTTGATGGAGCTGCCGCCGATCGAGAAGCCCTCGAAGAACACGCCGTACATGCGGGCGATCATGAAGACGCCGGCGACGACCATGGTGGCGGCATGGATGAGCGCCGACACGGGCGTCGGGCCGGCCATGGCGTCGGGCAGCCAGGTGTGCAGGAAGAACTGGCCGGACTTCGACATGACGGCCGCCATCAGACAGCACGAGGCGACCAGCAGCGCCGTGTGCGACAGGACGCCGGCGTTGGCGAGGGCGTTGGTCTCGGCGATCGAGAACGAACCGAACTGGCCGGGCAGCGCCGAGCCGACCGTGAAGAACAGGATCGTGACGCCGACGAGGAGGCCCATGTCGCCGACCCGGTTGGTGAGGAACGCCTTGAGGGCGGCGTCACTGTTGGGCTTCTCCTCCCACCAGTGGCCGATCAGTATGAACGAGCAGACGCCGACCAGCTCCCAGGCGACCAGCAGCTGCAGCGTGTTCTCGGACACGACCAGCAGCAGCATCGAGGCGCTGAACAGGGACAGGAACGCGAAGAAGTGCGTGTAGCGCCGGTCGCCGGCCACGTAGTCGGTGGAGTACACGTGCACCAGCAGCGACACGAGGGTGACGACGACCAGCATCATCACCGCCGGGCCGTCGACGAGGGTACCGACGGTGAACTCGACGCCGTTGGACTGGAACCAGGTGACGGTGTTGTGGACCGCCAGCGACGGGTGGCCGTGGCCGCCGTGGTGCTCGTCGCCATGGTCGTCGTGGTGCTCGGCGACGGCCACCGTACGGGTGACCTCCTCGCCGTGGAAGTCGTCGCGGTGGTCGATCCAGGCGACGGCGGTGAGCAGCGCCAGCACGAAGGCGATGCCGACGAAGGCGATGCCGAGCTCGGAGCCGCCCTTGGGCAGGCGCTTCCCGAAGAACAGGATCCCGACGAACGAGAGCGCCGGCAGCAGCGGGATCAGCCAGACGTTGCGCAGCAGCCAGGCGCCGCCCTCGGTGATCCCGAGGGGCAGGCCGGAGCCGGCGGCGGAGGCGGCGAGGGTGAGCAGGTCGGTCACGTCAGCCCCGCATCAGGTCGATCTCGGTGAGGTCGATGCTGCGGCGGTTGCGGTAGAGCAGCAGCACCATGGCCAGGCCCACGCCGACCTCGGCGGCGGCCACGGCGATGACGAACAGGGCGAACACCTCGCCACCGACCGTTTCGCGCACGGCCGAGAAGGCCACCAGGTTGATGTTGACGGCGTTGAGGATCAGCTCGATCGACATGAGCACGAGCACGCCGTTGCGACGGGCCAGGACGCCGTAGACGCCGATGGCGAACAGGACGGCCGAGAGCAGGAGGAACTGGTTGAGCAGCATCGCCTACTCCTTCCTCGCCACGACGACGGCGCCGATGAGGGCAGCCAGCAGCAGGACCGACACCGCCTCGAACGGGACGATGTACTGGCTGAAGATCGAGTCGCCGATCTCGGCGGTGAGGCTGGGCCGCGACCGGTCCATGGCGGCGTCGCCGAACGAGTCCAGCAGGGCACCGCCGGTGACGACCAGCAGCAGCACGCCGACCATGAGGGCCATGCGGCGCTTCTCGGTGGCGGCGTCCTCGTCCTCACCGAGGGCGCCGCGCGTCAGCATGATGCCGAACAGGAACAGCACGACGATGGCGCCGATGTAGACGAGCACCTGGGTGACGCCGACGAACTCGGCGCCCAGCAGGATGAAGATCCCGGCCACGCCGGCCAGGACGATCACCAGGTAGAGGGCGGCGTGCACCACGTTGGGGGTGGTGACCATCCGCAGGGCGGCCGCCACCATCACGACGGCCAGGATGCCGAACGCGATGTTCTGCGCGACGACGGCGTCGCCGGAGACCAGCGGCTCGAAGCCCGGGAGTGCGGCGAGCATCATCGCGGCACCTTGGCCTTCTTGGCCTCGCTGCCGGCCTCGTAGTCGGTGAAGTCCGGCACCGTCTCCATCCACTCGCCGAGCTTCGACTTGTCGTGGAGCAGGTCGGCGATCTTCGGCTCGGAGTACTCGAACTCGGGCGTCCAGAACAGGGCCTCGAACGGGCAGACCTCGACGCAGATGCCGCAGTACATGCACAGGGCGTAGTCGATGTCGAAGCGGTCGAGGGCGTTCTTCTGGCGGGGCTTGCCGCCGGCCCGGCGGGGTGGCGCCAGGTACTTGTGGCCCTCGATGTAGATGCACCAGTCGGGGCACTCGCGGGCGCACAGCATGCAGGCCGTGCAGTTCTCCTCGTGGAGGGCGATGACGCCGCGTGCCCGGGTGGTGGGCGCCTCCTTGACCCGCGGGTACTGGACGGTGTGGGCGCCCTTCGTGAGGGTGCGCACCATCGTCTTCATGGTGACGCCGAGGCCCTTCAGCAGGCCGGGGAGCTTGAGGTTGGGTCGTGGCATCAGACGAGCACCTTCAGTACGCCGGTCACGACGATGTTGACCAGCGACAGCGGGATCAGGACCTTCCAGGCCAGCGTCTGGAGCTGGTCCTCCCGGAACCGGGGGTAGGTGAACCGGAACCAGAAGATGAGGAAGGCCACCAGGATGATCTTGCCCATCAGCACCAGCGGGCCGATGACGTTGAACAGGTTGTCGGTCGGGTCGAGGCCCGGCACGTACCAGCCGCCCAGGAAGAGCGTCGCGGCAAGCGCCGAGAAGATGCCGGCCGTGGCGAACTCGCCGATGAAGAACAGCAGGAACCGCATGCCGGTGTACTCGGTGAGGTAGCCGGTCACGATCTCGGACTCGGCGACCGGCATGTCGAACGGCGGCTGGGTGAGCTCGGCCTGCACGGCGATCAGGAAGATCACGAAGCCGAGGAACTGCGTGATGATGAACGGGTTGCCGATGGCGCCGAAGCCGAAGATCTCGCCCTCGGCCTGGGCCATCACGATGCCCTGCATGTTGAGGGTGCCGGCCTGGATGACCACGCCCATGACGGCCAGCACCAGCGGCAGCTCGTAGGCGATGAGCTGGCCGGTGGCCCGCAGGGCGCCCAGCAGCGAGTACTTGGACGACGACGCCCAGCCGGCCATGAGGATCCCGATGACCGAGATGGACGACACGGCCAGCGCCAGGAAGATCCCGGTGTCGACATCGATGAAGAAGGCGTCGGGGCCGCCGGGGATGACCAGCACCAGCAGGAACGTGGAGATGAGCACCACGAACGGGGCGGCCTTGAACACGACCCGGTCGGCCTTGCGGGGCAGCACGTCCTCCTTCTGGAGGAACTTGCCGACCTCGGCGAGCAGCTGCAGCGAGCCGTAGGGGCCGGCCTCCATGGGGCCGAGGCGGCTCTGCATGAAGCTCATCATCTTGAAGAGGAACAGGTAGACGAGCGTGCCGGCCGGGATCAGGACCGCCACGAGGGCGACGACCGCCCGGATGGTGGTCTGCTGCCAGTAGGCCAGCTCCACGGCGAGGGTCAGCGTGCTCAACGGTCGGCGCTCACCGGTCGATGTCCCCGAGGATGAAGTAGAGGCTGGCGAGGATCGAGATCACGTCGGGGACGTAGGTGCCCTCGAGCACCCACGGGGTGATCGACACGTTGTTGAACGACGCCGAGCGGATCTTGACCCGGTACGGCACCAGGTCGCCCTTGGAGACGATGTAGTAGCCCATGACGCCGAGCGGGTTCTCGGTCTCGGCGTAGGCCTCGCCGGCGGGCACCTTGATGATCCGCGGCACCTTGGCCATGACCGGGCCGGAGGGGATGCCGTCGAGGCACTGCTCGACGATGGTGCAGGCCTCGCGGACCTCCTGGAGGCGCACCCAGTAGCGGGCGAACGAGTCGCCGTCGGGGTGGGTCCAGACCTTCCAGTCCAGTTCGCCGTGGGCGAGGCCCATGTCGCTGTCGCGGCGCAGGTCCCAGTCGACGCCGCTGGCGCGGATGTTGGCGCCCGACAGGCCGTACGAGAGGCCGACGTCGGCGGGGATGACGCCGATGCCGCGGGTGCGGGCCTGGAAGATCTCGTTGCCGACGACCAGGTCCTCCATCTCGTCGCAGAAGGTCCGGATCCGGCCGAGCACGCCGCGGGTCTCCTCGATCCAGCCCTTTGGCAGGTCGTCCTTGAGGCCGCCGATGCGGTCGAAGTTGGGGTGGAAGCGCCCGCCGGTGACGGCCTCGATCTGGTTGAGGACGAACTCGCGGTCGCGGAAGGCGAAGAACACCGGCGTGACGGCACCCAGCTGGACGCCCATGTCGCCGAGGAACAGCACCACGTTGGCGATGCGGGACAGCTCGAACAGGGCGGTGCGGATCCACTTGGCACGCGGTGGGGCCTCGACCTCCATGAGCCGCTCGGCGGCCAGGATGAACGGGACCTCGTTGGCGAAGCTGCCCAGCCAGTCGATGCGGTTGACCAGCGTGGTGACCTGCGGGTAGGTGCGGACCTCGGCCAGCTTCTCGTAGCCGCGGTGCATGTAGCCCATGACCGGCTCGGCGGCCACGACCCGCTCGCCGTCGAGGCGCACGATGACGCGCAGCGTGCCGTGCGTTGCGGGGTGCTGCGGACCGATGTTGAGGGTCATGCCCTCGGTCTCGAGTTCGATGTTGACCCGGGCGTCGGCGGCCTGGGCGGCGATGTACGAGAGCTGCTGCGGGTCGGCGATGTCGGTCACTCGTCGTCACCCCCCTCGGCACCTTCCCCGGATGAGTCGGCGTCGTCGTCGCTGTCGTCCCCGGGCATCAGCTCGACGTCGACGATGCCGGGCCAGGGCTTGATGCGCCGGGCCAGCAGCGGGTAGTCCTTGCGCAGCGGGTTGCCCTCGAAGGCGCCCGGCAGGTACAGGTGCACCTGGTTGGGGTGGCCGCGGAACGAGATGCCGAACATCTCCCAGGCCTCCCGCTCGTGCCAGTCGGCGCCCGGGTAGACGGGGATCCACGAGTCGACCTCGGGGGCGTCGCCGACCAGGTCGGCCTTGACGTGCACGCCGATCCCGGTGTCGGGGTTGTGGACGCGGGCCAGCAGCTGGAAGCGGGTGTCGCCGCCGGTGACGCCCGGCTCCCGCGGCTCGGGATCCCTGGCCTCGGGGCCGTCGACCTGGGCGTCCATGTCGCGGCCGAAGGGCGACGGCTGCCAGTCGATGGCGGACAGGAAGTTGAAGTAGCGCATGCCGCAGCGGTCGCGCAGCGCCTCGCCGGCGGCGACCCAGGCGTCGGCGGTGACCCGCACCCAGGCGTCGACGCCGGGCTGGACCTCGCTGGCCACGAGGCCGTCGCCGAGGGCGTCGGCCAGCGCGGCGACGACGGCGTCACGCGCCTCGTCGGCCTCGACCACCACGGGTGCCTCGGCGTCCACGGTGTCCTCAGGAGACGACAATGGGGTCCCCGTTCCAGCGCTCGGCCATGTCCTCGGAGCGGATGCGCTCCTGGAGCAGCACGATGCCCTCGAGCAGCGCCTCGGGCCGCGGCGGGCAGCCGGGCACGTAGACGTCGACGGGGATGACCTGGTCGACGCCCTTGGTCACCGAGTAGGAGTCCCAGTAGGGGCCGCCGCAGTTGGCGCAGGACCCCATCGAGATCACGTACTTGGGGTCGGGCATCTGCTCGTAGAGGCGCTTGACGGCCGGCGCCATCTTGTCGGTGACGGTGCCCGAGATGACGACCAGGTCGGCCTGGCGGGGCGAGGCCGGGAACGGGATGACGCCGAGGCGCATCACGTCGTAGCGGGGCGAGGCGAAGGCGGCGCCCATCTCGATGGCGCAGCAGGCGAGGCCCCACTGGTACACCCAGAGGGAGTACTTGCGGCTGACGTTCAGCAGCGCCGTGAGGGGCTTCGGCAGCTTGCCGTTCTCGACGAGTCCCATCAGTGCGTTCCCCCGGTCCTCAGATCCACCGCAGCAGCCGCTTGCGCCAGGCGTAGAAGAGGCCCAGGGCGAGGATGAAGATGAAGATGGCCATCTCGACGAGGCCGAACATGCCGTAGGCCTCGAGCCGGGCGGCCCACGGAAAGATGAACACGGCCTCCACGTCGAAGAGCACGAACATCAGGGCGAACACGTAGTAGCGGATGTTCGACTGGCTCCACCGGTCGCCCTGGGGGTCGACGCCGCTCTCGTAGTTCATGACCTTCTGGTCGGTCACACGCGTGGGGCGGAGCAGTGCGCCGAGGCCGAGGAACACGCCGACGAGCACGACGGCGAGGCCGCCGAAGACGACCAGCAGGAGCCAGCTGCGAAGGAACTCGGACACGAAGGGGGAACCCGGACACGGCAGCCTTCACCGTGAGGATCGGCCTCGGTCGGCCGTGCCCGCACGCCATGTCAGCCCCCCACCAGGGCGGGGACGGCGTCCCTCGCCAGGTCGACCAGCGGGCCGGGAACGACGCCGAGGACGAGCACCAGCAGCACCGACACGGCGATGACGAAGCGCGGGCCCCACGGGGACGGCTCGACCTCCGGGGCCGCATCGTCGCCCTCGAGGTACATGGCGACGATGATGCGCAGGTAGACGAAGGCGGCGACGGCGGCGGCCAGCATGGCCACGCCGGCCAGCCAGTACGACTCCCCCTCGACCGCCGCGGCGATCACGCCGAACTTGGCGACGAAGCCGGCGGTGAACGGCACGCCGGCCTGGCCCAGCAGCAGCACGGCGAAGGCGCCGGCCAGCCAGGGGCGGCGGGCGGCGAGGCCCCGGTAGGCGTCGAGGCCGTGCCGGTCGTCGCCGGTGCCGCCGACCACGGTGAGCACGGCGAAGCTGCCGCAGGCCAGCAGCGTGTAGGCGCCGAGGTAGGCCAGCACGGCGGCGGTGCCCCGCTCCGACGACGCCTGCACGCCGACCAGCAGGAACCCGGCATGGGCGATCGACGAGTAGGCCAGCATCCGCTTCACGTCAACCTGCACGACGGCGACCACCGAGCCGCCCAGCACCGTGAGGACGGCGAGGCCCCATACGGCGGGCCCCCACTCCCCCGACCAGGAGCCGAACGTCAGCACGAACACCCGCAGCAGGGCGGCGAAGCCGGCCGCCTTGACGCCGGCCGCCATCCACGCCACCACCGGCGTCGGGGCGCCCTGGTAGACGTCGGGAGTCCAGGCGTGGAACGGCACCGCCGCCACCTTGAAGCCCAGGCCCACCAGCAGCAGGCCGAAGCCGGCCAGCAGCATCCCGTCCTCGAGCAGCACCGCCGAGGACAGGTGGGCGGAGATGCGGCCCAGTGCGGTCGAGCCGGTGGCGCCGTACACGAGGGCGATGCCGTAGAGCAGGAACGCCGAGGCGAACGCCCCCAGCACGAAGTACTTGAGGGCCGCCTCCTGGGACTGGATGCGGCGCAGGTGCAGGGCCGCCAGCACGTAGACCGCGATCGACAGCACCTCGAGGCCGAGGAACAGCACGATCAGGTCGTTGGCCGACGCCATGACGACGCCGCCGGCGGCCGACAGCAGCAGCAGCACGTACGGCTCGACGCCCGGCAGGTCCTCCCGCTCCAGGTACGGGCGGGCCAGCAGGGCCGTGGCGACCACGGCGACGGCGAGCAGGCCGGTCACGAACAGCACCGATCCGTCGACGGCGACGGCACCCGCCAGGTACGAGCGCGGCCCCTCGTCCTGCACCCGGTCCCACAGCGGCACCAGCGAGACCAGCACGGCGAGGCCCGCGACCACCGTCCAGGCGGCCGGCAGCCACGACGGCAGGCGGCGCACCAGCGAGGCGACGGTCAGCAACAGCAGGCCCGCCAGCGACAGGACCAGCAGCGGGATGAGCGCCCACCAGAGGATCACCATGACGGAGGCGTGGCCGGTGTGGGCGAGCATCAGTGGCCGTCCCCCGAGTCGTGCGCATCACCGGACTCGACGCCCAGGTCGGCGCCGAGGCGGCTGGTCGGCTCGTGGAAGCCGTCGACGTGGTGCTCGATGTGCTCCACGAGGGCGTCGACCGCCGGCTCCATGCGCTCGATCACCGGCTTCGGGTAGACGCCGAGCACCACGATCAGCGCCAGCAGCGGGGCCAGCACCAGGCCCTCACGCAGGCGCAGGTCGGGCATCGTGGCGTTCTCGCCCTCGGCCGGGCCGTGGAACACCCGCTGGTAGGCCCACAGCAGGTAGAGGGCGGCCAGCACGGCCCCGCCGGCGGCGACCACGGCGTACCAGCGGTGGGCGTTGAACGTCCCGACCAGCACGAGGAACTCGCCGACGAACCCGTTCAGGCCCGGCAGGCCGATCGACGACAGCATCACGACCGTGAACACCGCCGCCAGCTTCGGCGCCGACCGCTGCAGGCCGCCCAGTTCGTCGATCTGGCGGGTGTGGCGGCGCTCGTAGAGCATCCCGACGAGGATGAACAGGGCGCCCGTCGAGATGCCGTGGTTGACCATCTGGAGCAGGCCACCCTCGATGCCCTCGGTGTTGAGGGCGAACGTGCCCAGCACGATGAACCCGAGGTGCGCCACCGACGAGTAGGCGACCAGGCGCTTGAGGTCCTTCTGCATCGTGGCGACCACGGCGCCGTAGACGATGCCGACCACGCCCAGCACGAGGAACACCGGGGCGAAGTGGTGGGTGGCCTCCGGGAACAGGTACAGCCCGAAGCGCAGGAAACCGTAGGTGCCCAGCTTGAGGAGCACGCCGGCGAGGATCACCGACCCGGCGGTCGGGGCCTCGGTGTGGGCGTGCGGCAGCCAGGTGTGCAGCGGGAAGATCGGCACCTTCACGGCGAACGCCAGGGCGAAGGCGAGGAACACCCAGCGGGCGGTTCCTGTCGACAGGCTCTGCGCCTCGGCGATGGCGACCAGGTCGAAGGTGACGGCCCCGCCCGTGGCGTCGGCGTGGAGGAACCCGAGGGTCAGGATCCCGACCAGCATCAGCGCCGAGCCGGCCATCGTGTACAGGAAGAACTTGGTGGCGGCGTAGGTGCGGTTGCCGTGCCCCCAGCGGCCGATGAGGAAGTACATCGGCACCAGCACGACCTCGAAGCAGAGGAAGAACACGACCAGGTCGAGGCTGGTGAACACGCCCATGCAGCCGGCCTCGAGGACCAGCAGCCAGGCGTAGTACGCCCGGTCGTCGTGCTCCGGGTCGCTGGCGAACAGGGCGATCGGGAACAGCACCCCGGTGAGCACCACGAGGAACAGCGAGATCCCGTCGACGCCGAACAGCCACGACACGCCGAGGTCGTCCAGCCAGGCGTGGCGGCTGGCGAACTGGAAGTCGGCGCCGTGGTGGGTGTCGAAGGCCCGGAGCAGCCACAGCGACAGCGCGCCGGTCGTCACCGTCGCCAGCACGGCGGTGAGCTTGCGCAGCTCCGGCCGCTGCCGGGGCGCGACGAGGACGAGCAGGGCGCCGAGCAGCGGCACGGCCATGAGGGCCGGCAGGATCGGGAAGGACACGGCGGTCCCGGAGGCGGCGAGCACGGACGGGGACACGGCGCTCACCAGCTGGCCCTCGTGAGGAACCACAGCAGCAGGGCGACCGCCCCGAGGGCGACGCCGGCGGCGTAGGTGCGGACCAGGCCGTTGTGGAAGCGGCGTAGCAGGCCGGCGAGGCGCCGGACCAGGCCGCCGACCCCGTCGACGGCGCCGTCCACGACCCGCTCGTCGAACGTCGAGGTGGCGTCGAAGGCGGCCCGACCGGGGCCTCCCATGAAGTCGGAGACGCCGCGGTCGATGCGCCAGGCGTCGGCCAGCAGCGGCTGCTCGAAGGGCCGGTGGTCGAGGCGGCGGCGCTCGTAGGCGGCCACGGCCACGGCGATGCCGCACAGCCCGCCGACCACGGCGATCGCCGCCAGCGCCCAGAGGGTGCCGGCGCCGAGGTGCGGGTGGACCTCGTTGCCGAACAGCGACGGCTCCAGCCAGTGCTCCAGGAACTTGAGCGACTTGGCGAACGGCAACTGCAGGACGCCGCCGACGATCGACAGGCCGGCCAGCACGACCAGCGGCAGGGTCATGGTCCACGGCGACTCGTGCGGATGGTGGTCGGCGCGGGCGGCGAC
>LUMW01000170.1_pt1 | contig 24012 bp, 25 predicted proteins | sample 729761 | NCBI WGS metagenome assembly LUMW01 (sample SAMN03860302, study PRJNA289734) | marine metagenome | biome: seawater column; feature: ocean; material: water; isolation source: Red Sea water column Station 192 - depth 500m | place: Saudi Arabia: Red Sea | collected 2011-10-15 | depth 500 m
CCTCCGCATAAACGAAGGGCACAAACTGGCGGACTTTTACTCCGCTACAACTGCAAAACGCAGCCGCTTCCGTGGCCCAATATTGCTCCGCGTTTTACAGTTTAGCAAACCCGCGAACACAGGAGCCAATGCACAATGACATATGAGGAACGCCTTGAGCGGAACGAACGGGAATTTGCCCGCATTGCTGAGAAGCAAACCCGTCTCTACAAATGGATTGCCGGAATTACAGTCGCAGCAGTTGCTTGTTTTGGATACGCGGCATTGACTAATTTTAACCCTGCGTTGCCCGCTGCAATCACTTTTGTCTTGTTCGGCTTGTTCGGTTTCTGCGCGATCAAAGGCGTTGCGCTGCGCAATGAAATCATTGCAGCGAAACAGCATCAGATACGCGATATGATGATCGTCGCGCCCAGCGGTCGCGATACGGGTGGCTTGATGCGCGGACGATATAGCATTTCAACGGAACACCCCTGAACAACCCCATTCCTTGTGGTGAGGAACACTGGCCCCGCTTCGGCGGGGCTTCTTTTTTGAAATTCTATCATATTTCATCTTGTCTAATCCGTCTGTTTTGTCTATTTTAGACAAAAGGAGTTTTGACATGCGATCTTTCCCATCAACCGATCTAAAGCAGACACTTGGCGATGTTCTCGACGCCGCGTCACACGAACCTATCGCGATCACAAAGCATAAGAAACCACGCTTTGTCCTAATGAGTTTTCACGATTATGAACAACGGTTCCAACGAGACCAGCGCCAAGCGTTCGCGGTTGACGACATGCCAGCCGATCATTTGGCAATGTTGGAAGCCAGCCGTGCTGGCCTTGAAGCTGAGGTCAAGGAATGAAACGGCCACAGAAAGGCGATGTGTGGAGATACGATTACCTCTGGAAGCGTGAACACGAAACAGGAGTTGAGAACGCCCGTAAGGCCCGCCCAACCGCGCTTGTGACCACCTTCGTAGACAAAGATGGTCGAACCAACCTCTTTTGGATTCCGATCACTAGCAAGGAGCCGAACAAAGGGCGTCTTGCCCTTGAAGTTCCTCAGATGGAACGCAAACGTGCGGGCCTCGCATCCGATATGCGCCTTTGGGTCATGGTGGACGAATACAATCATGAATTTCTGGAAACCTCGTTCTACATTGATCCGAACGGCTATCAGGGCGCGTTCAGTTCAGTGTTTACCAACAAAGCGCTTGATTTGATGATTGAAGCTGGACGAAAGGGCCAATTAAAGACGGTGCGGCGACACGATGAATAACTTTCCGATATTTGGACTTAATTAGCACCATCCAAGCCGCCGCCCGCCGTCATAGGCCCGCGCCAACCCTTCGGCTATGAGTGTGTTGCCTACGTCGGTCCCGTTGACGATGAGCCGGCCCAGCAGTCGGTCATACCGATCATGCCCCGGAAGCAACAGCAGCTCGATCCGCGCCACACCGCCCATCAGCTCACGCACCCGCGCCGTTGCCAGATCCCCCAGCCGCTTTTCATAGCTGCACCGCGACCGATAAGTCTCCGGTGTATCAAACCCAACCAGCCGGACCCGTTCACCGGAAAAGTCTATTGTATCGCCGTCCACCACATATATTTGTGAGGCTGCAACCGTTTCGCTTAGTCCGATGGATGGCGGTGCGACCAGCATGAGGAAGAAAACACCGATTATAGCGCCTCGTAAGCCGCTCCACTTCCGCAAGCCGCCCCCTCGCCCAACCTGCCTCAAAGCGACTTCTAAGGTGATACTGATTGTTCTCATTCCCTTGGGCCTCGTAATCGCTTTTCTGTTGTAGAAAGCGGCCTTATAGCCACCCCTCTTGTTCTGATTTCTAATCGCGAAAGGCCCATGCTTTCGACCACAAACCTGCCATTCCTGCCTTTGACGCAAAGTCGCGTTGTCAGTGTCCCAGCCACCTATACCGTCAGACGAGTAGTTCTTGCCTAGCCTCGATCTGCGACTGTTTCGTTGTTGTATGCCTTTGTTTGCCCGGTCCTCGATCCGTGTTTCTTAGATATGAACATAGCGAATGGTTTCTGTGAGACGCTTCGCTTCAAACACTACTTTCCCCTGCCCCTGCGGGTCATTCCTCGCGCACCAAAGTAGCATTTGACACACGCCACCCATCCGCCACTGCATGTTCATCGAAACACAAAATCAAGGAACGAACCAATGGCTAACCAAAACTTCAAACTGAACGTCAAGAACGAAGGTAAAGACGGCAAGAACTACTGGTCCGACTGCGGCGTGGTCTTCGTCAACACCGACGAAAAAGGCAACATCACATCGATCAACGTCAAACACGTCATGTTCCCTAACGTCGAAATGGTCGCCTTCCCAAAGCGCGATAAGGACGAAAACTAGGACAAGGGCGGCGGCCTGCGGGCCGCCCACCCTATCGCTTTCTTTCTTTCTGTCCCGTCCCGAACAAAAACCAGTTAGCATCAACTCCGCAGTGGTCGAGGATAATAGCCAGCTCACTTGCCTTTAGATCGCGTTCGCCAGACTCGATCTTGCAATAGGTGCGGAACGGCAGACCGATTTTTTCCGCCATGTTCGGCTGCGAAAAATCCGCACTTGTCCTGATATGCTTGAGTCGGTCGATGCGGTCGTGATCTTCACCCAAAGGATGAACATCTATCTTCCTGCCCCGTGTTTCTTCTTTCATGGGCCAATCATTTCTCGGATTGTTTGTTTCTTTCCGAGTATATTTTGTTGCCGCTATTGGCAACCATTCATCTTTCTGAAAATACCCACGGGGGAGGCCGAGGACCGGGGGCGGCAGCCCCTCTGTGTTGGCCCCTGCCCCGTCCCTTTGGTCCGCGTCACCGCGCTCTAGGCTTGCCCAGACGAGCTGGTCTGCGCCCCGCACCCTTCGATCCTGGCCTTCCTGATCCAATTGCGTGCGCACCGTCTCTCCGAGCCGCCGCGCCCACCTTGGATCATGGTCGCCTTGGACCTTGTGAGCGGCCCCTGCGGGTGACGATCGCTGGGGCGCGTCGGTGGGGTTCGGACGTTGCCGTACGCCGCACTGTGGAACGTCTGACATCATTGACTCGATGCGGCCGATTTTCTGAATCCTATCAAGGGGGTGGCGTCACGCAATACTGACCTAATCGTCAAGCATTTCTGACCCAAACCGGGCCTTTGGCGCGGTTTGGGTCAAAGTCGGCAGAGCGGGATTTGGTGCCGTTCGCTGCAGGCGCGAAAAACAGGACACGACCAGATTGGCATCAACAGAAGGGCGGAAGCGGTCGTTCGCTGCTGATGCGAAGCGGTATGTAAAAGCTCCAAGATACATGTCTTCGGAGGATTAGCGGTTGCCCTCAACAAGCCATGGCTGCCAACGGAAAGTATGACAAGCAGCTAGGCAGAACCGCTAGATTTTCGCTGGCCTGTCTGTACGCACTCTGCAATTGTAAAGGAACGGGGAACCCCTTCCAATTTTGATTACATTTGAAACGGCCATTTTGAGCCGCAAGAGCAAGAACATGAACGCAGGCTTTCCAATCCTATCGACGCACATTTTCTCGCGAAGGGGCAACCCATGTCGCGCCTAACCGATTTGATCGCGCAGGCGAAAGGCAAAGACGCTTCCTTGGGCAAAGAGCTTGAACGAGAGTTCAAGGCGTTGACGAACCGTCGTGCATTTGGTTTGAACTTTGAGCGCCATGCGCCCGAAAATGTCGAACTGCCCGGAAGACCCATTCGAAAGGGTGACAAGGTTCGAGTTCTGCCACTGCGCGGTGAGACGGCCAAGGGCGACAAGTGCCTTTGGAAAGTGGGGTCCATCCCAACAAAGGTACGTAAAGTCCCACAGGATTATGGTTGATCTCTTACGCGCATGATTGTTTGCCTGCTGGTCTCGAATTGACGTGCGATAGCTGAAATTGCCTCGCCATTTTTGATTTTCTCTTTCACGTCCTCTTGTTGATCTGCAGATAGTACAGATGGCCGTCCCAAGGGCTTACCTTCCGCTTTGGCACGGGCGAGGCCGGATTGAGTGCGTTCAATCAGAAGATCGCGTTCGAATTGTGCGACGGCATTGATGACGTTCATAGTCATCTTTCCGGCTGAGCTGGTGAGATCAACGCCACCCAATGCGAGGCAATGAACGCGGATACCTATTTCTTCAAGTTTTGCGACGGTGGTGCTGACGTCGATGGCGTCACGGCCCAGGCGATCAAGCTTGGTGACGATCAGCACATCTCCCTTCTCCATCCTATCCAGCAGTTTGGAAAACCCCTCACGTTGGGCGATGGCCATAGAGCCGGAGATAATCTCGGTGATGATGCGATGTGGCTCAACAGCAAAGCCAGCCGTTTTGATTTCTTGGATCTGGTTTTTGGGCGTCTGGTCGAAGGTGGAGACGCGGGCGTATGCAAAAGTTCTAGACATAGGGCAATTCGTTACGAAATAGGTGTACGTAATTATAGCTATGTCCTATAGTACTGCAAGCTAATTTACGGACATGTTTTTGAACCCTGTCCGCAATCGCTCCTTTTCGGACATCAGACACAAGAGCAGCCATGGCACGAATGCGCATCCTCACAGCCAATGAACAGCAGGCTTTCGACAAGCCACCTTTGTTTGATCATCGTGATCGCAAGAAATACTTCGATCTGCCCAAGGGATTGATGGACATCGCCAAGAGCCTGCGTGCGCCCGGCGGCCAGATCGGCTTCCTTTTGATGTGTGGGTATTTCAAGGCGACCAGACGCTTTTACCAACCACAAGACTTTCAAAAGCGAGATATCGATGCTGTCGCACGCATAGTGGGCCTGCAAAGTTGGGAATTCATCCCTGACACCTATGCCAAGCAGACCCGGCAACGGCATCAGAAGATCATTCTGAATTTTCACGGTTTCATGCCCTTTGATGAAACGGCAGGCAATACCATTGCGACCGAGATCGCAACGATGGCACGAATGCATTTGAAGCCGCGTTTGATCTTCGATCGCTGCGTGGACTTTCTGATCCAGCGCCGCGTGCAGGTGCCATCTGCCTATCGGCTGAATGATTTGATCCGTGCCGGTCTGCACGACCGCAAGGCAGAGCTCATTGCCTTGATGGACAGACATTTATCAGATGACGCTCATATCCTACTCGATGATCTTTTCGCGGCCCCAGATGATCAGAGCCGGTATCGCCTGACCCTTTTGAAAAGGTTGTCACAATCGACCAGTCCCTCAAGGATCAAAGAAGCCGTGGCCGATTTTGAGGTCTTGTTAGAACTGCATGATCGCTTGGCGGCTGTTCTTGCCAAACTTGATCTTGGCACTGCGGGCGTTCGGTATTTTGCGGGCAGCGTCTTGAGATCGGAAATCTTCCAGATGCAACGTCGGGATCGCAATGACCGTCACATCCATGCAGCCGCCTTTGTAGCGCACCAGTTCCATCGTTGTCAGGATAACATGATCGATCTCTGGCTCAGTGTCATGGCGTCGTTCAAATCGGCGGCGGCACGGGAGTATCAGGAAGCACTGGTGCAGGAACGCAAGGATCAACAACGGCAGATCGGCATTGTCGTCGAGGGTCTGGATAAATCCGTCTTCGGTGTCCTGCGTGATATCCGCAGCGTCATGGCTGCTGCCAACCTGTCAAATGCAGAAAAAGTCACGGCAACGCAGACTCTTCTCGATCAGAACAAGACGGACGACTTTGATCGGTTGAAGGATGATCTGGCGGCTACAGCCAGTGACACCGGTTGGCATGACATTCTCGAAGCAAGATCCGTGAAGCTGCAAAATCGCCTCAGCCCCTTGTTGCGGGCACTCACTTTCATGCCCAACAAACGGGCGGCAGCCCTGCTGGAGGCCATTGATCACTTTAGGAACGATAGGGATTTGTCACTCAGCCACGCGCCGATGGGATTTCTCGACGCTGGACAGCGGACAACGCTTGTTCGCAGTGATGGCTCTTTCCGCGTCTCGCTCTACAAAGTGTTTTTGTTTCAAGCGATCACCACGGCCATCAAGTCCGGTGATCTGAATGTCGAACACTCCTACAAATACCGGCCCATGGACGCTTATCTGATCGACAAGGAACGCTGGCACCGAGAAAAGGCGCGGCTGCTGGAACGCGCAGGTCTGACAGAGTTCGCTGACCCTGACCCCGTTCTGGCGAGGTTGAACGCCGCGCTGACGGCTCAATACAAAGCAACCAACGATCGCGCGACGGGCAATTTCCATCTCAAGCTGCGCAAGGATGGTACGTTCCATATCGCGACACCTGCGCTTGATGCGCGCGATACCGATCCGCTTGGCGACCTCTTTCCCCAACGCCACGACGTGGCCCTCGCGCAGGTGCTGGAAACCGTTAATAATCACTGCAACATGCTACGGTCTTTTGGGCATTGGCAGCAGACCCATGTGCGGCAGGCCACATCACATCCCGCGCTGCTGGCCGGGATCATGGGACTGGGCTGTGGGATCGGCGTACGAAAGATGGCGCGTATATCGTCCAGTGTCACTGAAAGTGAGCTCGACCACACCGTGAACTGGCGCTTCTCACTGGATAACATCCGGGCAGCCAATGATGCCGTGGTAAAGGCGATGGACGGCATGGAACTGCCCAATCTCTATCGCCAGACCCGGGATCAGCTCCACACCGCAAGCGATGGTCAGAAGTTCGAGGTGCGGGGCGACAGCTTGCATGCCAGCCGGTCATTCAAATACTTCGGGCAAGGTCAGGGTGTGAGCGCCTATACCTTCGTCGATGAGCGCAACTTCCTGTGGCATTCTTTGATGATCAGCGCCGCCGATCGCGAAAGCGCCTATGTGATCGATGGGTTGATGCACAACGACGTCGTAAAAAGCGATATCCATTCCACCGATACCCACGGTTATACAGAAGCTGTCTTCGGGCTGACTCATCTGCTGGGGTTTTCCTTTGCCCCGCGCATCAAGGGCGTCGGCAAACAGACCCTGCATATCTTCAAGCCAAAACAACAGGCTGACGCCAGCTGGGTTATCCGACCGGATAAGACCACCAACGAAGCTGTCATTCGCGATAACTGGGACGATCTGCTACGCCTTGTGGCCACCATAAAGCTCAAGGAAAACACCGCCTCTGACATCTTCCGACGGCTGAATTCCTACTCGCGCCAACATGCGCTGTATCAGACCCTGAAAGCGTTCGGTCAAATCATCAAATCCATGTTCATCCTGCGCTACATCGATGATCTCGCGCTACGACAGGCCATTGAAAAACAGCTCAACAAGGTCGAACTGGCCAACCGCTTCACCCGTGCCGTAGCCGTTGGAAACCCCCGCGAATACACCCAGACCGAAAAGGAAGAACAAGAGATCGCTGAGGCGTGCAACCGCCTGATCCGGAACAGCATTATCTGCTGGAATTATCTATACTTCGCCAAGCAGGTCGAGAAGGCACCGGACGTTGAAGCCAGAGAAAACCTGCTGCGTCTGATCGCAACTCACTCGCCTATGTCATGGGCCCACATCAACATGCTTGGCGAATACGACTTCTCTGAAGAAAAACTGCGCGACACCCTTGGCATCCTGTCCCCGAAAAAGGCTGCGTAGAAACGCCGTGAAAACGGGAGGACGAAAAGCCCAAAAATACCAGAAAGAACAAACCAGTTCAGAAAACCCTGTGGGACTTTACGTACCTTTGTTGGGACGAACCCAATATACCTAGACAACGGGATATTCTTTTTGTAATATACTGAATATGCAAAAGGGGATATTCCATGCCGCTCTACATACGCGACGACAAGGTTGATGATCTGGCGGAACAGGTCATGCGGGCTACGGGTGCCAAGACGAAGACTGACGCGGTGCGTCAGGCGCTTCAAGCGGCGCTGGAGGCCAAGTTGAACCAGACCTCTATACTCGACCGGATCAAACCCCTGCAATCGCGTGTTGCAGACCTTGGCCCCGTCGATCCCGACTTCGACATGAAAACCTTCACTGACGAGATGTGGGGGGATGCCTGATGTTTCTGGACGCATCCGTTATCGTAGCCATTCTGGGTGACGAACCAGACGCGCGGGCGCACCTCAAGCACATTGAGGGCTTGAAGACGCAACTTTTTTGCTCGCCGCTGGCACGGTTTGAGGCGTCCCTTGCCATCGCTCGCCGCATCGCGGGCGATAAGGGGCGGGACGCCGCAATGCATGAAGAAGCGGAGTTGATCGTCACGGACTTTCTCGACGTGCTGGGCGCTCGCGATATTCACATATCGGGCAGCATCGGGCGCTTGGCCCAAGAAGCGGCGCGGACCTATGGCAAGACGGTAGGCCATCCGGCCCAACTGAATTTTGGCGACTGTTTCGCCTATGCCTGCGCCAAAGCCTATCGCGTTGGTCTTCTCTACAAAGGCAACGATTTTTCTGAAACGGATCTGGCATGACACTCCCCTCCCCCGTCCACGCAGTCTGGAAGTCGGCCGAGTTGCTGATTGCCTTCCACAAGAACAAGAAACGCGAAAGACGGGACGAACCGTTTTTGTGGCGACCTAAAGAGGCGTTCGCACGTTTGTTGGCGAAGCCGGAAGATCAGGAGGCTTTTGTTGTTTTGAAAGGCGCTGACGATGTTGAGGACGTTCAGATTAAATTGCACCCCGATAAAGTGGTGATCCGCCGGGACCAGCCTATCGGATGGTCAGGGATCATCATCGAGGAACACACGGTCAGGGTGATGGTCGATAACGTCTGGATTCGCATTGACCACAACGGCAGTGTCGTGGTCGAGCGGGACGCCGAGACAACTTACCTTGAGGGCGATGGCTCTATCATCAAAATCAATCCGGAAGCCGAAATCATGGTTTCCAGTGACGGACACCGCATGAGCCGCCGCACGGAAGGCCAGATCGACGCCTTTACGGAGGACGGTTTCGTGTCGCGGAAGAAGTAACCGCGTGAGTGACAAATGCTTTGATTTGCGATACCCATACCCTCCTGTTGCGCCATCTGCTTTTGTGGTTGAAAGCAATGAACGCAGAGGAGGTCAATTATGGGTTGTTCACAAGGCGAAGCAACTTTTTACTATGCGCAACATCAGCGCCGCAAGAAAGCTGCCGATGCTCTCCGTGCCGCCAAAGCTGGTGGCCCTACACGGAGCGGCCTGGACTTCGGTGGCGTGAAAGCGATTTTTTTAATCGCGGGTTTGGTGGCGCTCATAGTCGCAGCCATACGTGTCTATATTCACGCCGTATTCTACATTTCGGCGTTCTTTGACGCGGTGCTGTCTTACATTCCCTTCCTATGAAAACGACCGGCCCCTTGCAGGTCCGGTCGCGGGAAGAAAAACTTCACCTTTCACGGCCATCGGCATCCCTGCCTGTTCCGCCATTGAACGATACGTGATTATCCAAGTCAGTCAATTTCATCTTTCTGAAAATATCCACGGGGGAGTCCGAAGGCTGGGGGCGGTAGCCCCTCTGTGTTGGCCCCTGCCCCGCCGCCTTTGGCGTCGTGTCACCGCGCTCTAGGCTTGCCCAGAGGAGCTGGTCTGCGCCCCGCACCCTTCGTTCCTGGCCTTCCTGATCCAATGGCGTGCGCACCGTCTCTCCGAGCCGCCGCGCCCACCTTGGATCATGGTCGCCTTGGACCTTGTGAGCGGCCCTTGCGGGTGACGATCGCTGGGGCGCGTCGGCGGGGTTCGGACGTTACCGAACGCCGCACCGTCGCTGGACAGACAGGGGGGGTCGGGCAAGCCGACACGCCCCCTGTCTGTTTTTCCTTATCGCGATGGTCTGGGGTCTGACTGCCACCCTCCGGTCTGGTCGCGTCCTGCGCCTGACAGATCGTCTGCTGCGGCCCAAGGGGCTTTCGCGGCATATCCTTGCCCCTGCGGGCCTGCGGTATTCCACGGTCCCCTTGCGCCTCCACAGCCGACCCGTCCTGCTGGTCCTTGCGCGACCGACCCGAAGGCTGACGAAGAAGTCAGACCCGGCCCCTATCCGCGACCGTTGCCTAAGCTGACACCGCTGCGCGGTGGCTGTTGATTTATTGGCCCTGACGGGCCGTGCGCTCCCTTCCCCTCTGGCATCAAAAGAAGTCCAAAGACGGTTCCCGTGTCAAACTATATACTTGCCGAAAACGGCAATAAAAAGATGGGAAAGGCCATATAAACAAGGTAAAAAAGGAGGTGCGAAAGGGGCGCAACAAAGCACCCCACGCAACCACCACAAAGGACCGAAGATCATGGCAAAACTCGACATTCACCAGCACGTCACAGATACAATCATCGCGCAGATCGAAGCCGGAACCCCGCCATGGCGCAAGCCGTGGACAGGTGGCAAGGGTGGCGCGGCCTTCCCCTTGCGGCACAATGGCGAAGCCTATCGCGGGATCAACATTCTGATGTTGTGGGCAACAGCGCACGAACGCGACTACAATTCCGCGCACTGGATGACTTTCAAGCAGGCCGTGGACCTTGGCGGCATGGTTAAGAAAGGCGAGAAGTGCGCCCGCAGCGTGTTTTATGGCACGTTTGAGAAGGACGCCGAGCAGGCCGAGGGCAAGAGCGAAGGCGAAGGCAAAACCCGCATCCCCTATGCAAAGACCAACAACGTGTTCAACGCGGACCAGATCGAAAACCTGCCCGCCGAATACTACATCACCCCAGAACCGCCCTGCGACCTTGGCACCGAGGCAGACGCAGACCTTGAGGCGTTTTTCGCAAGCACAGGCGCAGACATTATCAGCACCGACGAAGCGCGCGCTTACTATCGCCCCGCCACCGATCAAATCCACATGCCACCAATCGCTACCTTCTATGACGCCAGCGGATATTTTGGAACGCTTGCACACGAGCTAACACATTGGACAGGATCGGAAAAGCGGTTGGACCGGATCAAGAAATTTCAAAACCGTGAGGCTTACGCTTTCGAGGAACTGATTGCCGAAATCGGCAACTGCCTGTTGTGCCTTCATCTTGGTGTTACCCCGCAATTCGAACAGAGCGCGGCCTATATTGAAAGCTGGTTGAAGGCGTTGAAGGACGACAAAGGGCTGATTTTCAAGGCCGCATCGGAGGCACAGAAGGCCGTGGATTATATCTTGGCGGCGACCGTAGCAGCAGAGCAAGGGGAGGCCGCATAATGGGCTGGACTTGCCATTACACCCCGCCCCGTGATGAACGCGTCGAGATAGAGCGGCTTGTGACTTTCGAGAATGAAGACAGGGCCATGTGGCCCGTCTTCACCACCCGCAAGGGGTCTGTTTGGTATCTGGCCGTTGAAGTGACGCCCAAGACCGACACCACCGATTCCTATGGATACGAGGCAGACGCACTAGGCCGTTATGTGTTTGCAGCCGTGATCCTTACCAGCCGCAACAATGGCGAATGGTGTTACAAAGATATGGAGGAAAGCATGGGGCCATGTGAGGCGCAGGCACCGCAAAAATTGCTGGACTTGTTGTCACCCACGACAAAAGAATACGCCCTTTCATGGCGGGAGCGTTGCCGCCAATCCGCAGCCCTGACAGGCCGCAAGATTGCCCACGGTGACACCATCCGGCTTGCCGAGCCATTGACGTTCAATGACGGGATCGAGCGCGATACGTTCACCGTTCAGCGGGAGCGTTTTGCTGGAGCCAAGCGCACCACCACCCATTTTCTTTGTAAAAATACGGGGATGGCTTGCCGGATCAGCCGTTTTATGCAGCGGGCGTGGATCAAGGTTTGACCCACTTTGCACTGGCACTAGGGCCGTGTTCGCGGGCCTAGTGCCACAATCAATTTGACAGGGGGGCAGATCATCCAAGAATGACCCGTCCCCCCTGCCCCTCCCTGTGGGCGGCCTGGCCTGCGGCCAGGGTCAGTCGCTATTGGCTTGCGATTTTACCCATTCGATTAATGCGTCTGGGTTCTCTCTGATAAAATCCCGAACAACTGCGGAGGCAGTTAGCACCTCTCGATTTGCGATGCGGTTAATTTTCTCGACATGGCTGTTTATCACCACAGCGGCATCACCCTGCAACTTGAACGAAAATCGAATAAGTGGTGTATCGCCACCCTTTGACTTCGGTTCTGTTGCTTTTGCGGTCTGTTGTTCTTTGGTTGCGGCAGCATCATCCGGCGTTGAAGGCGTGTAGCCTTCAAGAGCGTCAGCTACTTGGCGATCTTTACCCTTTGGGTTCAGTCTAGGCATTGACGACCTCCAAAATTCTTGCCGTGTATTCGTAAATCGCGGTTTTAGCTTTTGCGCGGGCGGCGTTGTTCATCGGCTTTGCACCTTCCGCTGGTATGATGCCTTCATCAAGCTGGGCGGGCGTGCGACACGCCTCGATCCAGTTAGAGATATGCGGGCTATGAGTAAGCCCTTTGCGAATAGCCGCCGTTTCTGACAGATCTTCCAGCTTCTGTCGCTCAGCGTTGCTAATGAACCTTACTGTTCCAAGATACAGGCCCATGAAGCTATCTGGCGTTTCCTCCCCCGCTGTTTCAAAAACCTGTTGATATGCTTCCCTTGTGCGATTGAAGCCCTCTATATCCCATTCCGTAAGAGCGAACGGACACAAAACAATATCAGCAGAATATAACGCGGGCATAGTCATTTTGTTGGCGTTACCCGCCGTGTCGAGAACAATAAAGTCTGGTCCGTTGCACAGCTCTACAATCTTCTCATTGGCCGACTCAAATTCCGCCGTTTTTGGGTCCAAGAAATCGGATTTTAGCGATTCATTCTGGGCCGCGGTTTCATCAGCCCAAGAGCCGAAACTGCCTTGTGGATCAGTTTCGATTGCTCCTACCGTGTAGCCACGGTCCAACAGACCAGCGGTTAACGCGGCTGCGTGCGTTGATTTACCAACGCCGCCCTTCAAACTGGCGAAAACTATCAGTGTTCCCATTTTTATTCCTACCTCGTTCAGTGTTTTTGTTGTAAAAGCACGACCTCACATCTTCACATTCTCACACTGTTGTTACCGTGTGAAACTGTTATTCCACGACTCTGTGAGACTGTTACCCTGCGGGAACGTGACCCTACTACGATGTCAACTGACATTGTTACCGCCTCACACTGTCACACCATTGCATCCCTGTCTAGTCACATCCTAACATGCTTGCACAGTCTCACTATCGCTTTATCGCATTATAACATGGTGGCAACTTTGCTTGCTCACATCATCACATCCTAACACTATCACATTCACACATCGTTCAGAATGTCTGTTCGCGCCTTGTGGGCCGCTATGTGGTGGCATCACTTGCGTTTGGTAGGGTAGGGTAGCCAGATTTAGCGTGTGGCTATCTGGTGGCTCTTATGTGGCCTGTGGCGAGGTCTTGAAGGTTGCAGGCAACCTGCATGAAAGCTGCCTAGCCCTCCGATCTGGCGATCTTCGGGAAGAAAATTGCCAAACAGGGGTCGAGTCCGGCTGAGTGCAGAATAGGGCGTTAAGCCCGGATTGGGCCTTTGTAGCCGAGCTCAGACGGCGTTTTCGGTGAGATAGCGATAGATGGTGGCCTTAGAGAGGCTGTATTCAGCCATGAGGTCTTTGATCAGCGTACCTTGAGCACGTTTTTCGCGGAGCTCTGCGATCTGTTCATTGGTTAGTGCAGGCCGTTTGCCGAACTGAACGCCGCGATCTTTCGCCTTCTTGATTCCGTCCATTTGTCGTTCGGCCCGGATCTCAGTCTCGAATTGGCCAATAGCACCCAGCATGTTGAACAACAGACGACCAGTTGCATCGGATGTATCGATGTTCTGGTCGAGGACAACAAGATCGATACCTTTCTCGCGCAGCATCTCTGCGACCTGGCATAGATGCAATGTGGATCGGGCCAGTCGGTCGATGCGGGTCACAAGCAGCTGGTCGCCTTCACGGACGTAATTCAGACATTGCTTGAGTTGAGGGCGCGCATCGGTGGTGCCGCTGCGCTTTTCCTCGAACAGTTTGTCACAGTCGCTAAGTTTTTCACGCTGCACGTCCAGAGATTGTCCGACTGAACTGACACGGGCATATCCAACTTTGGCCATTGGGTCTCATATAAATTAAGGGTTCATGCGACAACCATATTGAGACATTGAAAAAGACATGGCAAGCCTGATGTCTCAATATGTGTACTTTCAAAGACCACATCTCCTAACGAAAGAACAATCCGATGGCACACCGAGCGGTTCTGACCGCGCGACAACGCGCGGCACTTTTTGATCTCCCTACAGAGGAGATGGCGTTTCTGCGGCATTACACCCTGGATGATGAGGACATTGAACATATCCGCACACGGCGGCGACCAGAAAATCAAATCGGCTTTGCGCTTCAGCTTTGTGCCTTTCGGTTTCCGGGCCGTTTGCTGAAGGCTGGCGAAGTTATACCGGAACCTGTGTCCCGGTTCATAGCCGCTCAAATTGGACTGAAACCAGATGACCTGTTGCAATATGCCGCCCGTGAGAAGACACGACGAGAACATCTCGGCTCACTGCGTAAGATGTACGGTTACAAGATGTTTGCTGGCAAACATGCCAAGAAAATGCAGAGGTGGTTGGACCAGCACGCCGAGGCGGCTCAATCGAGTGAGGGTTTGGTTCGCGGGTTTGTGGAGGAATGCCGCACACGACAGATTGTCCTGCCCGGCCTGTCGGTCATAGAACGATACTGTGCGGATGCATTGGTTGCGGCCGAACAACGGATTGAGGCTCGCATTGCGACACGTCTCGGCCCCGAAATGAAAGCCAAACTTAACGGTTTGCTCAATGAAGACGCTGATAGCCGGATCAGCCGCTTCATCTGGTTGCGACAATTCGAGGTGGGCAAGAACTCTGCCGATATCAACCGCCAGCTCGACCGACTGGAATTTCTGCAACGTATTGGGTTGTCACCAGCAGTCCTGGACGACATTCCCGCACATCGGGTCGCACGCCTTCGCCGCCAGGGTGAACGTTACTTCACGGATGGATTACGCGACATCACCAGTGATCGACGACTGGCCATCCTTGCCGCCTGCGTCGTGGAATGGGCAGCCGCCATCGCAGATACCGTTGTCGAAACACATGACCGGATCGTTGGCTCAATCTGGCGGGAGGCAAAGAGGATTTGCGATGCCCGTGTTACCGCGGCGCAATCGGAGATCGCGGCGACCTTGGCCGGGTTTGAGACTCTGGGCACGACATTGTTGATCGCCAAGGGAGATGAGGTGGCTGTCGCCGGAGCCGTGGATGCATCTTGTGGCTGGGATGCTCTGGAAAACCTCGTTGCAACAGCAGGGTCACTCAGTAAGACCGTCAAGGCGGATGCACTGGCTTATGTCGAGCAGGGGTATCATCGGTTCAAGCTCTATGCCCCCCGAATGCTGGCAACATTGGACATCACAGGGGCCAGTGTGGCTCAACCTTTGCTTGCGGCAGCCGATGTGATCCGCGACAGGCAAGATATTCCAAGCCGCTCTGCGCCATTTCTTCAGCCCCGATCAAAATGGCGATGGCATCTCCGCGACCCCGAAACAAACCGGGACCGTCTCTGGGTTGTCGCGGTGCTGTTCCATCTGCGTGAGGCCTTCAGATCTGGTGATGTCTGGCTTGCTCATTCTCGCCGCTACAGCGACCTGAAACAGGCTCTGGTTCCGGTCGAGGCCGCGCAGACTATGGGATTGTCGATGCCATTGGAGCCGGAAGTCTGGCTTGCAGATCGAAAACAACGGCTGGAAGACGGGCTGCACAGGCTTGCCAAGGCAGTCAGGACCGGCGTCCTCCCAAGCGGGATCATCGAGGATGGGCGATTGCGCGTCGAACGCCTTGAAGCTGACGTTCCCGCTGAAGCCGACAACCTCATACTCGATCTTTATCGCCGTCTGCCAGAAGCGCGGATCACAGACATTCTCATGGACGTAGCCAATGAGACAGGGTTCACCGACGCATTTGCACATCTGCGAACTGGAGCACCATGTAAAGACAGGCTTGGATTGTTGAACGTCATTCTGGCTGAAGGTCTGAATCTGGGTCTGAGCAAAATGGCCGGGGCAAGTAGTACCCATAACTTTAAGCAATTGGCCCGGCTCTCAAACTGGCACGTGGAAAGTGAGGCCATCAATCGGGCACTGGCTATGGTGATCGAGGCGCAGGCGTGGTTGCCAATGGCAAAATACTGGGGTGCTGGTGAAACCGCTTCCAGTGACGGTCAGTTCTTTCCCACCACACGCCAGGGCGAGGCGATGAATCTGATCAATGCGAAGTACGGCCATGAGCCAGGCCTGAAAGCCTATACCCATGTATCAGATCAATATGGCCCCTTTGCCACACAGGTGATCCCAGCTACAGTGAACGAGGCACCGTACATTCTGGACGGTCTGCTGATGAACCCGAGCGGCAAACGGATCAAAGAACAATACGCAGATACGGGCGGCTTCACAGACCTCGTCTTTGCGGCCACCTCGTTGCTCGGCTACCGGTTCATCCCGCGCATCAAGGACTTACCTTCAAAGCGGCTGCATGTCTTTGATCGTCATGGGGTCCCGAACGAACTAAAAGGCCTGATCGGTGACCGCATCCGCGAAAACACGATCATCGCCAACTGGCCGGACGTGTTACGCTGCATCGCGACGATGCTCTCCGGGAGAATGCAACCTAGCCAGCTTCTGAAGAAACTGGCAGCACGGCCACGGCAACATGATCTGACCATTGCCCTTCGCGAAATCGGACGTATCGAGCGTACGCTGTTTATCATTGATTGGCTACTCGATACCGATATGCAGCGTCGCGCACAGATTGGCCTCAACAAAGGAGAGGCACATCATGCCCTTAAGAACGCACTGCGCATCGGTCGGCAAGGCGAAATCCGCGACCGTACAACTGAGGGCCAGCATTTCCGCATCGCAGGGCTGAACCTGCTCACCGCCATCATCATCTATTGGAACACCAAGCAACTCGGTTTTGCGGTCGCCGCGCGACAAAAGGCTGGGCTCGATACACCCGCATATCTTCTCTCACATATCTCGCCCCTCGGATGGGCACATATTATCCTCACAGGTGAATATCGGTGGAGGCAGATGGCGGAAAACCCATGAACCTCACGCGCCCACAACACCGGTCATTCATCCAGCATGCGGCGAAATCTAACTGCGAGCCCATACTTCAAAATTTCTGCGACGCAGCCAATGGCTGTTCCCGTGTTTGACAGCTGAGGCGTTTCTATTTAGTTCTATAGCTCTGGGGTGCGCAAGAACCCCGTGAGGCGCCAGCCCAATCTTGCATCCTTCCAATTCTCTTACTTTCCGAGGAGGATGCTTCATGGCGTCGTATAATGAAATTCCAGTATCTGCTCTAACTCGCCTGGTCGGGACCCCCGACTGTCCAGTGCTTCTTGATGTGCGCATCGATGAAGACTTTGACGATGATCCAAGGCTAATTCCTGGCGCATTTCGCTATCCGTTCAAGGATGTTCTCGATTTGGCGAATGAGCTTCAGAGCCGCTCGGTGGTCGTCTACTGTCAGAAGGGACTCAAGATCAGCCAGGGTGCGGCGGCACTTCTGCGTGCATCTGGAGTGCAAGCAGAAGTTCTAGAAGGTGGTCAATTCGGATGGAGAGACGCGAATCTCCCAATGGTCACGGCGGCCAAGCTCCCGCCGTCGGACTCGTCTGGCCGGACAATGTGGGTCACGCGCCATCGCCCGAAAATCGACCGGATTGCCTGTCCATGGCTCATTCGTCGCTTCATCGACCCGAAGGCCCAAATCCTGTTCGTTGCAGCTTCTCAAGTGAGCAATGTGGCAGAGCGCTTCAACGCGACGCCCTTCGATATCGAAGGCGTCTTCTGGAGCCATCGCGCCGAAACCTGCACCTTCGATACGATGATCGAGGAGTTTGGCATTAGACATGACGCCCTGACAAGACTTGCCGTGATTGTGCGTGGGGCCGACACCAACAGACATGATCTGGCCCCGGAGGCCGCTGGCCTTCTGGCAGCATCCTTGGGTCTGTCGCGCATGTTCCGCGACGATCTGCAACAGCTCGACGCTGGTATGTTGCTTTACGATGCCTTCTACAGGTGGGCGCGTGACGCGACGAACGAAGGGCATGATTGGCCCGCCGCTTCGACAAAGGGATGAATCATGAGCAGTGAAAATGACATCAAGGCGGATATGGTTCCGTCTATCGCCGACGCGACGCGCGTGTGGTGGAAGATCGGGATCCTGTCTTTCGGCGGGCCGGCTGCCCAGATCGCGCTCATGCATAAGGAAGTGGTGGACGACCGTAAGTGGTTGTCTGAGCAGCAGTTTCTGAATGCGCTGAGCTTTTGCATGTTGCTTCCTGGACCGGAAGCCATGCAGCTTGCAACCTATGCCGGATGGCGGCTGCACGGAACCATTGGCGGCCTGATCGCCGGATTGCTCTTTGTTATTCCCGGAGCTGCAGTGATCATGGCTCTTGCGGCGATCTACAGTATTTACGGGAATGTCCCGCTCGTCGACGCGCTATTTTACGGTATCAGGGCCGCTGTTCTGGTGATCGTTGTCGAGGCGCTTCTGCGCGTCTCGAAGAAGGCCCTTGGACAAGCGCAGCATTGGGTCATCGCGGGGGTCGCCTTTGTCGGGATATTCTTCCTGACGATCCCCTACCCGTTGATCGTCCTAATGGCGGGTCTGTATGGTTTGTTCTGCTGGCTCTCACTTGGTTGGGCGCGCCTGACCTCCTCGTCCAGGTCGGAAGGTTCTTCAGCACTCTTGGAATCGTGACCTTTGGCGGAGCCTACGCAGTCCTTGCCTATATGGCGCAGGACGTCGTGGTGCAGTTCGGCTGGCTGAGCGCAGGAGAGATGATCGACGCCTTGGCTCTGGCAGAGACCACGCCCGGCCCGCTAATCCTCGTGACGCAGTTCGTCGGCTTCCTCGCCGGTTTCAAAGACGGGGGGCTCGGTCTCGGAGTGATCGCCGCAATCGTCGCACTTTGGGTGACTTTCGCGCCGTGTTTTCTGTGGATATTCGTTGGTGCCCCTTACATCGAGTGGATATCGAGCCAGCCAAGATTGCAGGGCGCGCTCAAGGCGATCACGGCCGCGGTCGTTGGCGTCATCCTGAACCTTTCGGTCTGGTTTGCACTTCATGTGCTATTTGCTACCTTAACACGTGAGCAGAGGGGGCCTTTCACCCTATGGCTACCAGAGCTTGCCTCCATCGAATGGCTCGCCTTATTTCTATTTGGCCTGAGCTCACTACTGGCTTTTCGATTGCACTGGGGCATCATCCGCATTCTGCTTGTCGCCTCGGTGCTGGGCGCTGCGCTACGGCTACTGCTCTGATGCGCCAACCCAAATCCGGAATTTGGTGCGGACGCGGCGAAGGCTAGCTTTGTCCGCATCTTACCAGTTCATGCGTCGTGCAGCGAAGAGCCGCTATGCCGCTTTTGCGAGGGGAAAAAATTCCTTACCGCCCTATTCTGCACTCAGCCGGAGTCGACCCCAAGAACGCCTCCAACTCGGGGTCGGCCATGGTGCCAAGATAACGGGGCGGATCGGGCAGGATGTAGAATTCAGCAGGCAAGCCCTCGATCTGGTCGGCGTTGAACACGCGGTAGGCCTTGGCATAGGGGATCTGGCGCTCCTCGCCGTTCTCGTCCTCTCGCTCGACGGTGCCGTATTTCACGACGGTGGCGGATTTCTCGCCCTTGCGGACATGGCCCCCAAGCTGCTTGGCCTGATTGAACGTCATCCAGCGGGCTGAGCTGTAATCCTTGGCCATCGCCGTGGCCCAAAGCATCAGGATGTTGATGCCCCGATATGCTTCGCCGTTGAACCGTTCCGGCAAGCTGACCGATGCCCCGCCGCCGGTCCACGGCTTGCGCCAAGGCGGTGTTCCCGCCTCGATCTGCGCGATGATCTGGTTGGTGACATGGGAATAAACGTCAAACTTCTCTGCGGTCATTTGTGACCCTCCTTCGCGTGATGCGGTCCGGGTCTCTTCCCCTTTCCGCCAATGGGCGGGCCTTCCTGTTCTGATCTTTGGAATGCCCATGCATTCCGAAGGGCAGAGCAGGTAAGGGCAAAGCCCGTCCTGCGGCCTGGCGGGGCCGTGACAACCGGGTGGAGGGCGTGAATTTGGGAGGGAACCGCGCGCCTGCGCGTGGGAGGAACCGGAATTCTCGACCGGAACCGACGCCAAGGGCGGCGCTTGCCGATTTTCTCGGACCTGCCAGGATGGCAGGCGGATCAACAGGGGTTTGGAAACTGTCAGGGTTGGGGTGAGCGGGCGTCAGCCCGTCGATCCCCTGACCTGGCTATCGCACAAAGCGAGACTGGCACACTGCCGGGATCACTGAACTCTATCGAGCCATACCTAATTCGATAATATACGATTGATGCCTTAGTTACATTCGGGCAGAAGAAGATCATGATTGTTTCTATCGATGTGCGCGATGAACCAGACGACTGACCTCGAACTAAATGTCACCACCGAACAAGGCCTTCGGGCGCTTGCCGAGGATGGGCACACGGTCGAAGTGCTTTGCAAAGCCGATCCTGAACGCAAAGGGCCAAGCTGGTACGGTCTATGGATCATGCGGACAGTCGGAAACGACGGGCAGGAGAAAATCCTTGTCACTGCCAGGACGCGCGTGACGCAAAATGCGATCAGGGTGCGAGAGTTCAAGACAGCAACTGGAGTTATATCATTCCTTGTCGGTATTGGGTTCTCACAGGCGAGCATTCCCATGAAAAACGGGGAAACAACGTCTCATCGCCTCGTCAGTGACTGAGGCCCGGATCGCGGTCGATGTCCCGATCCTTCTCGACTTCCTTCTCCTGATCACGCTCTTCCTCAATTTCCAGCTTTTCGCGCGGCTTGTTCAGCACGTCCTTCAGGCGCTCGTTGACGGAGGGCTTGCGCGCCGCGCGCCCGGCGTCCTCGCCAAGATCATACTCGCTGTACCCGTCCAGCTTGTGAACCGCCGACTGGCCGTCCCGCCCGGCGTCCTTTTCCATGATCTCCTTCAGCCGCTCCCGCGCATAATTGCGGCCTTCCGGTTTCGGCGAGTCGTCTTCGTCCCGTGACCTGTCCACGACACGCGCCAGCCGCTCCCGGAAATCGTCCGGGGTGCGGTCACGATCACGATCTTTCGCGGTCGCAGCCCTGAGTGCCGCCAGACCGGCAGAGACACGTCCCTGCCCCGCATCCCGCTCGGCCCCATAGGTCTCCCGCGCAATGTCCAGGCGTTCGCGCATTTCGCGGAACGCGGCGCGGGCCTGACGGGCGGCATGGACAACGGCCCCGCGTTCGGTAACAGGTTTGTATTCACGGCCCTGGCGCTCGGCCATCGCCTTGGCCCGCCGCTCCATGGAATTGGCTGCCGGTCCCAGCTTCAGCTCGGGGTCGCGGTCCAACTCCTCGGCTGAGAGCTGATCGCCCCGCTCCAGCGCCGCCTCGCGCTGCGCTTCGAGCGACCGATGATCGACGCGCTCGATCTCCCCTGCCCGCTCCAGCGCGCGGTTCTGCAACTCGGCCCAGAGGCCGCGCATCTGCTCGATCTCGACGCCGCCGGTCTTGGCGGAATCGAGCACGCGCGTCTTGGTCGTGAAGCCGTCGGCTTCCAGCTTGCGAGTGGAGGTCAGGACGTGGGCGTGATGGTTGCGCTGATCGCCTTCCCGGTGCGGTGCATGGATCGCCACATCGACAGCCACGCCGTAGCGGCTGACCAGTTCCTGGGCGAAGTCGCGAGTGATCTGCGACCGGTCCTCGGCGCTGATCTCGGATGGCAGGGCCAGTTCCCATTCGCGGGCAGTGACGGAGTTGCGGCGGGTCTCGCTGGCCTCGACCTCGTTCCAGAGACGGGACCGATCCGTGGCCCAATCCGGCGCGTCCTTCGGTGCCAGGATGAAGGTCTCCTCGACCCCCTGCTTGCGGGTGTAATCGTGGACACGACCTTCGCGCTGGCATTCGATGCGCTCCCCGACACGGTAGGCCGCTGCCGCCGTGGCAGAGCGCCCGGCGCTGCGTTTGATCGTCTTCACGGAGAGGTGGTAGCTGGCCATGCCGACTATCCCGCCCTGTGATGCAGACGATACCGACGCGCGCCGCTGCTGACCCTGGCACATGCCCCAACATGGGCAACCGGGTCAGCCGTCTTTTCCCCGATGGATCGCGCCCCGCCCCGGCGCGATACGAGTGGAAAAGACAGCCCGGCTGAAGCGAGCCTCTGGCTCTCTGAGGCACGGGCTTGCCAGTGATCTGCCCCCAGATCCCCAGCCTCATGGGGGGCGGGATATGGGGACAGATCACTGGCGGTTTGCCGAGGGCAAACCCGGTTCGTGTAGGCACCGCTAGGTCCGACGACGCGAACCTCCCGCAAGGGAGACGCCAGCGGCAGACCGGCCCCCACCGTGGGGCATCGGGCGAGACGTTGGCGCGACATTGCGGGACGCGATCCAACTGCCAAAGTTGGCCCTGGTGAGTTTGAGAGGCCGGGAGGGCCTTTCATTCCGACGCGCATCGCGTCGGACGGAGTTGGCCATCGGCTGAGGCTTTGCCTCAAGGAGATCGCACGCAAAGCTCGAAACCGCAGGTGGAGAGTTTGCATAAGTGCGCCCTTGTCCTTTACAGGCCTACGGGTAAGCGCTATCGCTGGTTGTGGCAAGCCTAACCTTTACACGATCTGGCGGAGCGGGATTCCGGGGCCGCTGCGATGCTCGACCGGCTGATCCGCAACCTGCCCCGCGAACAGGACCGCAAGGCCTTCGCGGACTGGGGGACGCCCTCCCCTGCACCGTCCAGTTCTGATCCGGAAACGCCGTCCTGATGCGGGGCGTGATGCGCGTCTTCGGAGGGCTGTTCCGGTTCTTCGGTCGTTTGATCTTCACGCCCATCATGTTGGGCTGGATGATCGGCGCTGTCCTGTTCGGCGCGATGATCGGCACACTTGTCGCCACGCCGTTCGTCTTCGCCTTCTTTGACCAGCCGCCCGGTGAAAGTGCATGGCAGTGGTTGGTCTTCGGGCCGTGCATTCTTGTCGGTGCTGTCTTTGGGTTCCAATACTGGCGCATGGCCTCCGGAGCCGATGCCTTCTTCGGGCTGACCGGCGACAGCCACGGCTCGGCCCGGTTTGCGAACCGCAAGGAGCTGAAGAAGCTCCAGCGCGAAGACGGCCTTCTGATCGGGCGCAACCCGCACACCGGGCAGCTACTGCGCTATGACGGCCCGGCCCATCTGATCACCCTCGCCCCGACGCGGGCCGGCAAAGGCGTCGGCACCGTGATCCCGAACCTGCTGGCGGCGGAACGCTCGGTCCTGGTCATTGACCCCAAGGGCGAGAACGCCCGGATCGCCGGGGAAGCCCGGCTGCGGTTCGGAACGGTCCATATTCTCGATCCCTTCGAAGTCTCCGGGATGCCGTCTGCCGCCTACAATCCGCTTGACCGGCTGACACCCGACAGCCTCGATCTGGGTGAGGATGCCGCCTCCCTGACAGAGGCGCTGGTCATGGACCCGCCGGGACAGGTCACGGAAGCGCATTGGAACGAGGAGGCCAAAGCCATCCTCGGCGGTCTGATCATGTTCTGCGTCTGCCACGAGGACCGCGACCGCCGGACACTTGCCACCGTCCGGGAATATCTCACCCTGCCCCCGGAAAAGCTTCGTGCTCTGCTGGAGCTGATGCAGGACAGCGATGCGGCGGATGGGCTGATCGCCCGCGCCGCCAACCGCTTCCTCGGTAAGGCGGATCGTGAAGCCGCCTCGGTGCTATCCAACGCACAGCGCCACACGCATTTCCTGGACAGCCCACGCATCGCGAAAGTTCTTTCGCGGTCGGATTTCCATTTCTCCGATCTGCGCCATCGGATCGCTTCGGTGTTTCTGGTACTGCCACCAAACCGGATGGACGCCTACAGCCGCTGGCTGCGCCTTCTGGTGTCTCAGGCCCTGCAAGACATTGCACGGGACGCTGAGGCGTCCGTGAGGCCCCTGAGCAGCCCTGCAGGCGCACAGGGGGGCACACAGCGCCTCAAGACGCCCACACTGTTCCTGCTGGATGAGTTTGCGGCCCTGGGCCGTCTGGAGGCCGTGGAGCGCGCCATGGGGCTGATGGCGGGCTACGGGCTGCAGCTCTGGCCGATCCTGCAG
>LUMW01000130.1_pt1 | contig 23848 bp, 17 predicted proteins | sample 729761 | NCBI WGS metagenome assembly LUMW01 (sample SAMN03860302, study PRJNA289734) | marine metagenome | biome: seawater column; feature: ocean; material: water; isolation source: Red Sea water column Station 192 - depth 500m | place: Saudi Arabia: Red Sea | collected 2011-10-15 | depth 500 m
TCGTCGTTGTGGTGGTCGTCGTTGTGGTGGTCGTGGTTTCCTGGACCTTGACGTCGTCGTCCTCGTTGGTGGCGACCACGATCTGGTCGGCGACGCCGTCGTAGGCGTCGTCGCTGGAGGCGGCCATGACCGCCACGGTGACGTCGACGTCGATGGTTCCGTCCACGTCGGTGTCGTCGACGCCGGTGGCCGTCACCGTCTGTGGCGTGTCCCAGTTGGCGCTGGTGAACGTCAACGTGGCCGGCGACACGGCCACCTCGCCGGTGTCGGCCGACGAGACGGAGATGACGACGTCGGAGACGGGTTGGGTGGTCAACTCGACGGTGAACGAGTCGGTGGTGCCGGACTCGTCGACGGAGGTCGAACCACCGCTCTGCGACACCGACACGCCGGGCGTGTCGTCGTCGCTGGTGGTCACGTCCACGTCCTGGTCGGCGAGCGCGTCGTAGTCGCTGTCGGCCGTCGACGAGGTGTTGACCGAGATGGTGGCCGTCGAGGCCTGGGAACCGTCGGCGATGCTGTCGTCCACGCCGGTGACCGTCACCGCCTGGGCGGTGTCCCAGTTGGCGCTGGTGAACGTCAACGTGGCCGGCGACACGGTCGCCTCGCCGGTGTCACTGGCCGTCACGCCGAACACGACGTTGCCGGTCGGTTCGGAGTCCAGCACCACGGTGAACGTCTCGTTCGACCCGGCCTCGGTGACGGTGATCGTCGTGCCCGAAAGCGTGAACCCGGCGGTGTCGTCGTCGCTGGTGGTCACGTCCACGTCCCGGTCGGCCAGCGCGTCGTAGCCGCTGTCAGCCGTCGACGAGGTGTTGACCGCCACGGTGGCCGTCGAGGCCTGGTTGCCGTCGTCGAGATCGTCGTCGACGCCGGTGGTCGTCACCGTCTGGGCGGTGTCCCAGTTGCCGGTCGTGAACGTCAGCGTGGCCGGCGACACGGTCGCCTCGCCGGTGTCGTCGGACGCCACCGTCAGCACCACGGTGCCGGTGGGTTCGGAGTCCAACACCACGGTGAACGTGTCGGTCGACCCGGCCTCGGTGACCGACGCCGTCGTGGTCGACAGCGTGAACCCGGCGGTGTCGTCGTCGACGGTGGTGACGTCGACGTCCTGTGAGGCCAGCGCGTCGTAGAGCGAGTCGCCTGTCGAGGCTGCATCGACCGCCACGGTGGCCGTCGAGGCCTGGTTGCCGTCGTCGAGGTCGTCGTCGACGCCGGTGACCGTCACCGTCTGCGGCGTCTGCCAGTCGAACAACCCGAACGACAGCGTCGACGGCGACACGGTCGCCTCGCCGGTGTCCGACGACCCGACCGTCAGCACCACGGTGCCGGTGGGCTCGGTGTTGAGGCGCACGGTGAACGTGTCGGTCGACCCTGCCTCGGTGACCGACGCCGTCGTGGTCGACAGTGTGAACCCGACGGTGTCGTCGTCGACGGCGGTGACGGACACGACCTGGTCGGCGACGTCGTCGTACTCGTCGGCGGACGAGGCGTCCACGACCGCGACGGTCAGCGACGCGGACTGGTTGCCGTCGTCGACGTTGTCGTCGACGGCGGTGACCGTCACCGTCTGGGGCGTCGACCAGTCCGACGTCGTGAACGTCAACGTCGACGGCGACACGGTCGCCTCGTCGGTGTCCGACGACGTGACCGTCACGACGACGTCGGAGGTGGGGTGGTAGTCGAGGACGGCCGTGAACGAGTCGGTCGATCCGCCTTCGGTGGCCGACGCCGTCGTCTTCGACAGCGTCACCCCGCCGACGCAGCCGGTGGCTGCCATGCTCTCGAGGGTCGAGAAGCTCCTCGACTCGTAGTCCTTGTTGGCGAGCGCGAAGTAGACGCTGTAGCCGGACGGGACCAAGCCGCCATGGGGAGCCTCCTCGGTATCGGCACCCGTTGCAACACCGTCCTCCTCCCATTGGAGGATGCCGCTGCTTTCGTGGACGTAGTAGGAGACCGGGTTGGTGACGGTGGAGCTCTGTTCCCAGCCGAGGACCTGGAAGGTCTGGGTCAGCATCGAGGTGTTGCCGTCGTGGTCGTTCAGGTTGCCCAGCCAGAGCTGGTTGTAGTCCGGGACCGTCGCCGTGTACGTCGAGTAGGTCTCCCAGATGTAGTCGCCGAGGCCGAGTCCCGAGGCCGCCAGGGCGGAGTCCTCGACGACGTAGAGGCGGTGGCCGAGGTTGGAGATGTGGTCGAACTCCCACGTGCCGCTCGGGCACAGTGGCGTCGCCAGGACCACCTCGGACAGCCAGCCCTCGAGGTCGGTGCCGTCGACGGGGCCGTGGACGACGTTCCAGCCCGACGGGGCGTTCTCCACCCAGGCCGAGTTGCCGTCGCCGAGCTCTCCCGACGAGTCCAACTTGACCACGTACGCGTCCCACCTGGCCATGGCCGGGGCCCACACCAGGTTCCCCGACGAATCGAGCTTCACGCCGAACACGTCGTCGGTGTCGTCGGCGGTGAACGCCGTGGTCCCTGACCCCGGGTCGAAGTCGACGGTGTCGTCCTCGTCGAAGATGCCGGTCACGTACACGTTGCCCGAGGCGTCGACGGCGATTCCTTCGCCCGCGTCGCCACCAGAGCCCGACGTCGTCTCGAACGCCTTGGCCCACACGCCGTTGCCGTCCGAGGCGACCTTGATCACGAAGGCGTCCTCACCTCCGCCCGTCGGGAGCGTGATCGACGACCCGGAACCGGGATCGAAGTCTCCGGTCGCGGAAGCCCTGTAGTCGCCGGTGGCGTACACGTTGCCGGAGCCGTCGGTCGTGACGGCGTTGAGGCTTTCGTTGAAGGCGCTGCCGACGAAGCCTGCCCAGGCCAGGGACCCGTCGGAGCCGATCTTGGAGATGTAGGCGTCCCATCCCCCGTATCCGGTGACCAGCGTTTCCCCGCACGACGACGTGCACCCGCCGGCGATCGGGTGGTAGTTGACGTCGCCCGCACCGTTCCTGTGCCGTCCGACGGCCACGACGTTGCCCGACGCATCCACGGCGATGTCGTGGAGGTAGTCGTTGTGCGGCCCTCCCCAGTGCCTGGTCCACACCGTGTCGCCCGAAGAGTCCAACTTGACCAGGAAGGCGTCGTACTTGCTCGCGGTGGTCGTCGAGGTCACGGCGGTCGTCGTGGCGCCGGGGTCGATGTCGATCGTGCCGGTGAAGTGGCCACCGAAGTAGACGTTGCCCGACGAGTCCACGCCCACGCCATAGCCCAGGGCGGTGTCCAGTTGGCTCGAGACGTCACTGGTGTTGCCGACGACCTTCCACCACACCACGGTTCCCGACGAGTCCAACTTGGCGACGAAGGCGTCGGAGCCGCCGTCGGCGTCGTCCAGCGCCGTGACCTCGGTGGTGCCGTCGTCGTCGAAGTCCATCGCCCCCTTGAACCTGCCGGCCACGTACACGTTGCCCGACGAGTCGACGGCGCAGTTCTCGAGGTAGTCGTCGCTGTCGGCATTCATCAACGACGACCACACCAGGGACCCGGACGAGTCCAACTTGGTCACCAACGACGAATGCTTGCCGTCAGGCGACTCCGTGGTCGAGACGCCGTCGTAGTAGTTGGGATCGACGTCTCCGTCGCCCCTCAGGCTGCCGCAGGTGTAGATGTTCCCCGACGAGTCGACATGGACGTCGCGGAGGTGGCCGTTGTGGTTGCTGCCGAACGCGACGTACGAACCGTCCGAAGACGACCAGGCCTGCGCCGGCGGGGGAGTGGCGCTGGTCGCCAGCGACGTCACCGACGCCAGCACCCCGACGGCCACCACGGCCCGCAACCACCGCAAACCGGTTGCGGACACGACGCGCCGACCTGGAGTCGCACCGTTCGCCACTCGTCCTACCCCGCGACCCTTTCCTTACTGCTTCCCTTGCTGCTTCCCGTGCTGTTCTAAAGTAGGCGCAGCCACCCACCTACAGGACGGATCGGGGACCCAATACCGGCGCCGAAGGTCGCAAAGCGGTAGCCAGTCGGCCCATCGTCCCCGGCCCGCTCAACGGTGTCCGGGAGCCATGTAGAACCAAAATGGAAACGGTGCCTCCTGCTCCCGCAGGGCCTTCCGGGCCGCCATGAGCGTGCGGCCGGCCTCGGTCTCCTCGTAGAACCAGGCCTCGACCTGGCGCCCACCCGGCGGTGGTCCGTCGACCAGCTCCAACGCCGCCTCCTCGTAATAGGACCGGATGTCATGGGCCACCGCGATCGTGTTCTTGCCCGGGAGTGGAACCTCGGTCCAGGCCTCGCCGCCGGCCCAGCGGTCGAGAACCTCCAGGGCGTCGACCACACCGTCGGCGTCGAGCACCCGGCCCACCGAGGTGCTGCCGCGGCTGGCCACGGACCGGTCGTAGGCAGCCCGCAGGCCCCTCGCCTCATCCACGGACGGTGCCAAGGTGTCGTCGAGGCGGGCGGGCAACGGACAACTGATCGGCACCTCGTCGGCGACGATCACCTCCGGATGATCGGCCAGGATCGGGGCCTCGGCATCCAGCAGGGCCAGGGCCTGCACCAGGACGTCCCGCTGGAAGTCCGGGTCGGCCGGCTCTCCCAGCGGCCGTCCGAGCGGGAACTCGCAGTACAGCGCCCGCGGCGGGTGCATCCTCTCGACAACGTCGCGCATGGAGGCCAGCACGACCGTCGACAGTCCGGCGGCCTCGAAAACGTGGGCGAGCGTACTCACGGTACGCGTGCAGAGCGGTCAGACCGGGGTGAGGAGGACCACGTCCACCCCGTCGGCGACCAGTTCGGCGGCGCAGGCCGGACCGCTGTCCAGGCGAACCTCGGCGACCGTGTCGGGCTGGTTGCCGGCGAACGAGAAGTGCCGGGGGGCCACCTCGCCGATGACCCCCTCGTCGGCCAACTCACGGAGGCGGTCGATGGGATACGCCACGTTGGGGTCGATCGTGTAGCCCACCCGGTCGAAGTTGGGGCTCCAGTGACCCAACAGCAGGTCCCGGTCCTCCGCCGCGAGCGTCCGGAAGGACGTATCGGTGGCGGTGAACGGGTCGTCGTCTGGCCGGTGCAGGGCGGCCGATGTGACGATGGCGACCCTGGCCTCGCCCAACGGAACCGACAGCGGCGTGAACGCCGTCGTCTCGAACTCGGGGACCGGCAGGCTCGCTGCCAGTTCCCGCATCGCTTGATCCCCAGACATCTCCAACCCTCCCCTCCGCGACCGGCACAGTCCAACAGGTGCGGCGAGCATCTGCCCCATCGGCGTCGATTCCGGCCGTCCCACCGACCGGACTCCCTGTACGGGTGCCCGTGCCACCAGAATGACGTGGTGGACTCCTCCGAACCCGACGCCGCCTTCGACCCCGAGGCGATGCGCGCGCGGTACCGGCTCGAACGCGACAAGCGCCTCCGACCCGACGGCAACGACCAGTACGTCGAGGTGACCGGCCGGTTCGCCCACTACCTCCACGACCCCTACGTCGAGGCCGCGGTCGAACGGCCGCCACTCGACGACGAGGTCGACGTGGTCGTCGTCGGCGGCGGCTTCGGCGGTCTGCAACTGGGCGCCCGGCTCCGCGACGCCGGCGTGGAGGACCTGCGACTCGTCGAGAAGGGCGGCGACTTCGGCGGCACCTGGTACTGGAACCGCTACCCGGGGGCGCAATGCGACATCGAGTCGTACATCTACCTGCCGCTCCTCGAGGAGGTCGGCTACCTCCCGCGCGAGAAGTACTCGTACGCGCCCGAGATCCTGGAGTACAGCCGCCGACTGGGTGAGCACTACCGCCTCTACGACGGCGCCCTCTTCCAGACCGAGGTCACGGGACTGGCGTGGGAGCACGAGGACTCGCGTTGGATCGTGTCCACCGATCGGGGCGACCGGCTTCGGGCACGGTTCGTGGCCATGGCCAACGGCCCGCTCAATCGACCCAAGCTCCCCGGGATCCCCGGCCTGGGCGACTTCCGCGGCCATTCCTTCCACACCAGCCGGTGGGACTACGGCTACACGGGTGGCGGCCCCGACGGGAACCTCGATCGCCTGGCGGAAAAGCGCGTCGCGTTGGTGGGCACCGGGGCCAGCGCGATCCAGTGCGCCCCGTTCCTCGGTGAGGCTGCGGAACGGCTCTACGTGTTCCAGCGCACGCCGTCATCGGTGGACGTCCGCGGCAACCACCCCACCGACCCCGACTGGGTGACGGGCCTCGAGCCGGGATGGCAGAAGCGCCGAATGGAGAACTTCAACGGCCTCGTCTCGGGCGTTCCCCAGGCCGAGGACCTCGTGGACGACGGCTGGACCGACCTGATCGGCAAGATGATCAGCCGGTTCCGGTCTGCCAGCGACGCGGGCGACGTCGACATCGCCGAGGTGATGGAGTTCGCCAACTTCGACAAGATGAACGAGATCCGGTCCCGGGTCGACGGCCTCGTGGAGGACCCGGAGGTTGCGGAGCGGCTCAAGCCCTACTACCGGATGTTCTGCAAGCGCCCCACCTTCAACGACGACTACCTCCCGACGTTCAACCGGCCCAACGTGGAACTGGTGGACACGGACGGCAAGGGCGTCGAGCGGATCACCGAACGGGGCCTGGTCGTGGCAGGCGTCGAGTACGAGGTCGACTGCATCATCTACGCCACCGGGTTCGAGGTGGGCACCGCCTACGAGCGCCGCGCCGGCTACGAGGTCCGGGGAAGCAGGGGGCAGACGCTCACGCAGAAGTGGGCTGACGGCATGTCCACCCTGCACGGCATGCAGTCGCGGGGATTCCCCAACTGCTTCTTCCTCCACATCAGCCAGGCCGCCTTCACCGCCAACTTCCCTCACCTCCTCGATGAACTCAGCACCCACGTGTCCCACGTCATCGGACACGCCCTGGCGGAGGGCTTCTCCATGGTCGAGGTGGCCCAGGAGGCCGAGGACGCCTGGGTGGAGACGATCAGGTCGAAGGCCAGCGGAGCGATGGGCGCCCTCGGCGGTCCGGACTGCACGCCTGGCTACTACAACAACGAGGGACGGGCCCTCGAGGCGTCGGCCGTCCAGGCGGCACCCTACGGCGGGGGCTCGATCGAGTTCTTCCGGATCCTGGAGCAGTGGCGCAATGACGGCGGGTTCGCCGGCCTGGAGTTCACGTCCTGACCGGGGCACTCAACGCCAGGTGACCCTGGCGACGGCCATTGCGGAGCAGTGGAAGGCGTCGCCATCGCTGCCGTCACTGAAGAACACGCCGTTGGCGATGCGGGATCCGGTGTCGGCTGGCCATCCCGTGGGTTCGGGGGCGTCGTCGCGTCCCGTGCACGTGACACGAAACCCGTCACGCTGCGACGAGTCCGGGGCCCGGACATCGGTCACAGGGACGCAGGCGGACTCGAGGTCGGCCGTAGCGTTCCGGGGTGGCACACCGTCCCGACCTCCGCAACATCGCCGTCATCGCGCACGTCGACCACGGCAAGACCACGCTCGTCGACGCCCTGCTGCGCCAGTCCGGCGCCTTCCGGGCCAACGAGGAGGTCGCCGAGCGGGTCATGGACTCGATGGACCTCGAGCGCGAGAAGGGCATCACGATCCTCGCCAAGAACACGGCGGTCCAGCGCGACGGCGTGAGGGTCAACATCGTCGACACCCCCGGCCACGCCGACTTCGGCGGCGAGGTCGAGCGGGCCCTCAACATGGTCGACGGCGTGCTGCTGCTCGTCGACGCCGCCGAGGGCCCCCGCCCCCAGACCCGCTTCGTGCTGCGCAAGGCCCTCCAGGCCGGCCTCTCGATCGTCGTCGTGGTCAACAAGGTCGACCGTCCCGACGCCCGCCTCGAGGCCGTCGTCGACGAGGTCTACGAGCTGTTCATGGACCTCGACGCCACCGAGGACCAGATCGAGTTCCCGATCGTCTACACCGACGCCCGCAAGGGAACCGCAACCCTCGACCCGGCCGTCCCCGGAACCGACCTCGCCCCCTTCTTCGACGTGGTCCTCGAGCACGTGCCGCCGCCCACGTTCGACGAGGAAGCCCCGCTGCGGGCCCACGTCACCAACCTCGACGCCTCGCCGTACCTCGGGCGCATCGCCATCTGCCGCGTCGCCAGCGGCACCCTCCGCCAGGGTGCTCCTGTCGCCTGGTGCCGGAACGACGGCAGCATCCCGACCGCCCGCGTGGGCACGATCACCATCACCGAGGCACTGGCGCAGGTCGAGGTAACCGAGGCCGGACCCGGCGAGATCGCCTACGTCTCGGGCATCGAGGACGTCACCATCGGCGAGACCCTCGCCGACCCGGACGACCCCCGCCCGCTGCCGGTCATCAGCGTCGACGAGCCGACACTCTCGATGTCGCTGGGCGTCAACACCTCACCGGTGGCCGGCGACGACGGCGACAAGCTGACCGCCCGCCAGGTCAAGGCCCGCCTCGACGCCGAGCTGGTCGGCAACGTGTCGCTGCGCGTCCTCCCCACCGACCGCCCCGACACCTGGGAGGTCCAGGGCCGGGGCGAGCTGCAGCTGGCCGTCCTCGTCGAGACCATGCGCCGCGAGGGCTTCGAGCTCACCGTCGGCAAGCCCGCCGTCGTCATCCGCGAGGTCGACGGCACCCTCCACGAGCCGACCGAGCGGCTCTCGGTCGACATTCCCGAGGAGCACGTCGGCGCCGTCACCCAGCTTCTGGGGGAGCGCCGGGCCCGCATGGTCGACATGGTCAACCACGGCACCGGCTGGGTGCGCCTCGACTACGTGGTCGCCGCACGGGCCCTGATCGGCTTCCGCACCGAGTTCCTCACCGAGACCCGCGGCGCCGGCATGCTCCACCACGTCTTCGAGGGCTGGGAGCCGTGGCTGGGCGAACTCCGCACCCGGCCGACCGGCACCGTCGTCGCCGACCGCACGGGAGCCGTCACCGCCTACGCCATCGCCGGCATCCAGGAGCGGGCCAGCCTGTTCGTGGCGCCCACCGAGAAGGTGTACGCCGGGATGATCGTCGGCGAGAACCCCCGGGCCGAGGACATGGACGTCAACATCTGCCGCGAGAAGAAGCTCACCAACGTGCGCGCTGCGGCCGCCGACGACACGATCCGCCTCACCCCGCCCCGGCGGCTCTCGTTGGAGCAGGCCCTCGAGTTCATCGCCGACGACGAGTGCGTCGAGGTCACGCCGGGCGCCGTACGACTCCGCAAGGTGACCCTCGACGCCGGCGAGCGGGCCCGCAACCTCAAGCGCCTCAAGCACGCCCGTGCCTGAGCCGTCGGGAAGCGCCGCCGATAACGTCGGCGGACCGGTCGTCGAAGGCCCCCGGAGGTGAAACGTGCGCATCGCGGTCGTCCGTGAACGTGCCGCGCGTGAGCGCCGGGTGGCCCTGAGCCCCGAGGCGACCGCCAACCTGGTCGCCGACGGCCACGAGGTCGTCGTCGAATCCGGCGCCGGCGACTCCGCGAACATGCCGGACACCGCCTATGCGGATGCCGGCGCCACGGTCGTCGCCGACCGCGCGGCCGCCATCGGCGAAGGCGGCGTGGTCGCCTGCGTGAACGGACCGGATACCCCCGAACTGTTGGCCGGCCTGGGCCCCGGCCACATCGTCGTCGGCGTCTTCGACCCCCTCTGGCGACCCGCACCCGTGGCCGACCTGGCGGCCACCGGCGCAAAGGTCCTCTCGCTGGACCTGGTGCCACGCAGCACGCGGGCACAGGCCGTCGACGTCCTCTCCTCGATGGCGACCGTCGTCGGCTTCCAGGCGGTCCTCGTGGCGGGGGCCCGGATGCCCCGCCTCATGCCACTCCTCATCACCGCCGCCGGAACGGTCCCACCCGCCCGGGTCGTCGTGCTGGGCGCCGGCGTCGCCGGCCTCCAGGCCGTGGCCACCGCCAAGCGCCTCGGCGCCGTGGTCGAGGGGTTCGACATCCGCGAGGAGGCCCTCGAGCAGATCCGGTCGCTGGGCGCCAAGTCGATCGACCTGCCCGCCGCCGAGGAGGGCGACACCGAGGACCCGGTGCTCCGGACCCAGCGCCTCCTCACACCCCACCTGGCCGAGGCCGACGTGGTCATCACGGCGGCACAGGTCGTCGGCCGCCGCAGCCCCACGCTCGTGACCGACGCCATGGTCGAGGCCATGCGGCCCGGGTCGCTGCTGCTCGACCTGGCTGCCGAGCGGGGCGGCAACTGCGCGCTGAGCCGCGCCGACGAGGAGGTCCTGCACAACGGCGTCACGATCCTGGCGCCGACCGACCTGGCCTCCGGTTCTCCGCTCTCGGCGTCGCGGATGTTCGCCAACAACGTCGTCAACCTGGTCCGGATGCTCTGCACCGACGGCGACATCCACCTCGACCTCGAGGACGACATCGTCGCCGCCATGCTCCTCGCCACCGGGGGAGCCGTCGTGCACCCCGGCGTCAGCGAGGCGCTCGACGCCGCCGAGGGAGGTTCGGACTCGTGACCCTGCTCGTCGCCCTCACCCTGTTCGCCCTGGCGGTCTTCCTCGGCCTCGAACTGATCACCAAGGTCCCCGCCACCCTGCACACGCCGCTCATGTCGGGGTCAAACGCCATCTCGGGCATCACGCTCATCGGGGCGCTGGTCTCCGCGGGCTCCGACCACTCCACGTTGACGACGGTCCTCGCGACCGTGGCGGTGGCCCTCGCCACCATCAACGTCGTCGGCGGCTTCCTCGTCACCAACCGGATGCTGGCCATGTTCCAGACCCGTCGGAAGCGCGACCAGTGACCGTCCCCGACCTCATCGCGCTCGGCTACCTGGCCGCGGCGGTCCTGTTCATCCTGGGCCTCAAGTCCCTCGGGCGACCGCGCACGGCAGCCCGCGGCAACCTGCTGGGCGCCACCGGCATGTTCGTGGCCGTCGTCGTGACCCTCCTCGACCGGGCCATCGTGGACTTCCGCTTCCTCGCCGCCGGCGTGGCGGTCGGCGCCGTGGTGGGCGCCCTGCTGGCCATGAAGGTCCAGATGACGGGCATGCCGGAGCTGGTGGCGCTGTTCAACGGCTTCGGCGGCGCCGCCTCGGTGCTCGTCGCCGGCGCCACGTTCCTCGAGGTCGTGGACCTCGGCAGCGTCGACGACCAGCTGGCGGTGGCGGCGGCCCTCACCGCCCTCATCGGCGCCGTCACCTTCACCGGCTCGCTGGTCGCATTCGGCAAGCTGCGCGAGAGCCTCCGCTGGAGCGGCTTCGCGGGCCTGCACGTCGTCCGGGCGGCTGCCTTTGTGGCTTCGCTGGTGCTGGCCACCGTCGTGGTCGTGCAGCCGGCGTCCACCGGCTGGTTCTGGGCCCTGGTCGCTGTCGGCCTGTTGCTCGGCGTGCTGGCCACCATCGCCATCGGCGGCGCCGACATGCCGGTCGTGATCGCCCTCCTCAACGCCTTCTCCGGAGTAGCGGCGTCGACAACGGGCTTCGTGCTCGACAACCCGTTGCTGATCATCGCCGGCTCGCTGGTCGGCGCCTCGGGCCTGATCCTCACCCAGATCATGTGCAACGCCATGAACCGCTCGATCCTCGACGTCGTGTTCTCCAAGGCGGCCGTCGTGCAGTCGGGCTCCCACGACGAGGCCTACGCCGACGGCGTCACCTCGACCTCGGCCGAGGAGGTGGCGATGCTCCTCGAGGTCGCCTCCCGGGTCGTCGTCGTGCCCGGATACGGCATGGCGGTCGCCCAGGCCCAGCACGCCGTGCGCGAGCTCATGACGACCCTCGAGGGCATGGGCACCGAGGTCGTGTTCGGGATCCACCCGGTGGCGGGTCGCATGCCGGGCCACATGAACGTGCTGCTGGCCGAGGCCGAGGTCGACTACGAGCACCTGCTCGAAATGGACCGGGTCAACCCGACGTTCGCCCAGACCGACGTCACGATCGTGATCGGCGCCAACGACGTCGTGAACCCGTCGGCCCGCGACGAGCCCGACTCGCCGATCGCCGGCATGCCGATCCTCGACGTGGACGAGTCGGGCACCGTCGTCGTCATCAAGCGGTCCCTCAGCCCCGGCTTCGCCGGCATCCCGAACCCGCTGTTCGTTGCCGACAACACGCTGCTGCTCTTCGCCGATGGCAAGCAGGCCGTCCTCGACATCGTCGGTGCCCTCCTCGAGGGTTGAGCACGCCCGTCAGGGCGCCGGCGCTTGACCCCCCATGCCCATACGGTTACTTTCCCGTCGCCCAAGAGCGGACTGCAGGAGGAAACTCCCCTCATGAACCAACGCGTCGCCATCATCGGAGCCGGACCCAGCGGCCTGGCCCAGCTGCGGGCCTTCGCCTCGGCCGCCGCCCAGGGCACCGAGGTCCCCGAGTTGGTCTGCTACGAGAAGCAGGACGACTGGGGCGGCCTCTGGAACTACACGTGGCGCACCGGCGTCGACGAGTACGGCGAGCCCGTCCACGGCTCGATGTACCGCTACCTCTGGTCGAACGGCCCCAAGGAGTGCCTGGAATTCGGCGACTACTCCTTCGAGGAGCACTTCGGGAAGCCCATCGCCTCCTACCCGCCACGGGCGGTGCTCTGGGACTACATCAAGGGCCGCGTCGAGAAGAGCGACGTCCGCAGGTTCATCCGCTTCCGGCACGCGGTGCGTGAAGTCACCTTCGACGACGCCACGCAGCGGTTCACCGTCACCGCCCACGACCTCCCCAACGACGTGATCTCCTCAGAGGAGTTCGACCACGTGGTCGTCGCCTCGGGCCACTTCTCCGTGCCCAACATCCCCTACTTCCCCGGCTTCGAGACGTTCCTCGGGCGGGTGCTCCACGCCCACGACTTCCGCGACGCCACCGAGTTCACCGGCAAGGACGTGCTCCTGATCGGCGCCAGTTACTCGGCCGAGGACATCGGGTCCCAGTGCTTCAAGTACGGCGCCCGAACCGTCACGATCAGCTCACGCGGCGGCGGCACCGGCTACGACTGGCCGGAGGGCTTCTCCGAGGTGCCCCTGCTGACCCACGTCGACGGCAAGACGGCGCACTTCACCGACGGCACCAGCCGCGAGGTCGACGCGGTCATCCTGTGCACCGGCTACCTGCACCACTTCCCGTTCCTGCCCGACGAACTGCGCCTGAAGACGAAGAACCGGTTGTGGGTCTCGAACCTCTACAAGGGCGTCCTGTGGCGCGGCAACCACCGGCTCTTCTACCTCGGGATGCAGGACCAGTACTACACGTTCAACATGTTCGACGCGCAGGCCTGGTGGGCCCGCGACGTCATCCTGGGCCGCATCGGCCTGCCCGGCGACGACGAGATGGACGCCTACGAGGCGCACTGGCTGGCCCGCGAGGAGGCCCTCGAGACCGCCTACGAGGAGATCGACTACCAGGGCGACTACACGCAGGACCTGGTCGACGACACCGACTACCCCGACTTCGACATCCCCGCCGTGAACCAGATGTTCAAGGACTGGAAGGGCCACAAGAACGCCGACATCATGGGGTACCGGGACCAGGGCTTCCCCTCGACGCTCACCGGCACCATGGCGCCCGTCCACCACACGCCGTGGATGGAAGCCATGGACGACTCCCTCGAGTCCTACCTGGCCGACGAGGCCTAGGCGGCCAGGCGCTCCCCGGAGCGCCGCACCCCGTGTCGGTGGTGCCGGTCGGGCCCGGCGGATCCACCCGCTCGGGGACACCAGGGAGGGCTGGTGGCCGCGCCGATCCACCACGGCAGGCGGTGGGGCCCCTCCTACCCGGCTGCACCTAGGCTCGCCGCTCCATGGCTGCCCTCTTCTCGCTCGCCGCCGCGGCCTTCTTCGGGGTCGGCGACTTCTGCGGCGCCCAGGCGTCGAAGCGCACCACCGTCATCACCGTCGTCGCCGGCTCGAACGTCATCGGGCTGGTCCTCGTGGCGGCACTGGCGCCCGGGATGGCCGACCGCTTCGACGGCGGCGACTTCGTGGCCGGCATGCTCGGAGGACTCTCCGGCCTGGTTGGGATCACGCTGCTCTACCGGTGCCTGTCGACCGGCCCCATGGCGGTGGTGGCCCCGGTCGCCGCCGTGACCAACGCCGCCATGCCGGTGCTCTGGGGTGTGAACTTCGGCGAGCAACTCACCGGGCTGCACCTGGTGGGCGTGGCCGTCGGCCTCGTGGCCATCGTGCTGGTGTCGAGGCCACCGGAGGCCGCCAAGCCCGTCACGGCGCGTCTGCTGGCCGAATCGACGCTGGCCGGGATCGGCTTCGCCGGATTCTTCATCGTGCTGGACGGCACAGACCACGCCACCGCCCCCTGGCCGATCGTGGGCGGCCGGCTCCTGACCGTCCTCGTGCTCCTCGTGGTACTGGCCGTGGCGCCCAAGGCACGCGGCGGGGTCCGAGGGGCCGGGCGGCTCATCCTGGTCTGCGGCCTCTGCGACGGCGGCGCCAACGTGATGATGCTCGAGGCCCTCGGGCGGGGAATGCTCAGCCTGGCGGCCGTACTGACCTCCCTGTACCCGGCGGTCACGGTGATCCTGGCGCGCACCATCCTCGGGGAGCCGATCTCGCGCGGCCAGGTCATCGGCCTCGTCGGGGCGCTCGGCGCCATCTCCCTCATCGTCGGTGGATGAGTGGAAGGCCCGGTCCGATCCGTTGACGCCGGTGGATGAGCGACGCCGCATCCGACGCATGGCATGCGATCCTTGGGGGGTGCGCGTCCTCGTCGCCCTCCTCGCAACCGTCGCGCTGGCGACGTCGTGCAGTGGCGGCGAGAAGCCGACCCTGACCTCGACGACGACCACCTTCGCGGACCTCTTCGGCGATGCCGCCACCACGTCCACCCTCGCCCCCGCCAAGGTGTCCGACTGGGAAACGGTGCAGCTGGTCAAGGTCCGCAAGGAGGCGGAGGCCTGCATCGAGGGCGCCCGGCCCGAGGCGATCGTGCTCCCCGACGAAGGTCCGCGCACCGTGACCGTCGAGTCCGGAGACACCCTGGGCGTCATCGCCGACCGGTTCGACACCACCGTCGAGGCCTTCATGCGGGCCAACTCGCTCAGCAACCCCGACCGTCTGCGGGTCGGCCAGGTGCTGATCGTGCCGCGGGAACGACCCGACGAGGTCGAGGGACCCGAGGGGCCGGAGGTCGAGTGGGAGGAGCTGGCCTGCGTCCTCGACACCGGCGTGGCGGCCCACGGACCCGACGGCCTGCCGGTCGGCGCCCCGGGCCGGATCGAGGTGGTCGTGCGCTGGCCCCGCATCGACGGCCCCGACGAGGCACCCCGGGTCAACGGCCGGCTGCTGGGACTCCTCCAGGGGGCGGTCGCCAAGTTCCTCGACGACGTGATCACCGCCGTCGAGCGCAACGGCTACGCCTGCCGGGAGGCGTTGGACGGCCGCTGCATGTGGCTGCTACACGAATACGAGGTCCTGCTCTCGACCGACGAGGTGTTCAGCGTCCGCAACACGACGCGACGGCTGCTGCCCGGCTCGACGGCCGAGTCCACCGAGGTGCTGACCGAAACGTTCGACCTCGTGACGGGTCGGCCGTTCACCGTGGACCTCCTCTTCGAACCCGAGACCGACTGGGTCGGCGCGGTCTCGGCCGAGGCTGTGGCCCGGCTCGAGAACGAACCCTGGGTCGACGAGCGCCGCCACGAGGGTGCCGGACCGGAGGCCGCCAACTTCGAGCGCTTCAACCTGACCCACGGCGGCCTGGTGCTGTCGTTCGCCCCGTTCACCATCGGCGGCTCGGGCAGCAACACGGTCTCGATCACCATCCCGTACCGCTCGCTCGAGGGGTACTGGGCGGCCGACGGGCCGGTCACACCGCTGCTGGCCGAACTGGACTGACCGACCGGAACCGGGCCACCCGGCGTTCGCTTCCTAGGCTGTCCGCATGGAACTCACCGAGGCCATGCGCACCACGTTCGCCTGCCGGGACTTCACCGACGAGCCGGTGTCCGGGGAGGTGCTGTACCGGATCCTCGACCAGGCCCGCTTCGCCCCGTCGGGCGGCAACCGCCAGGGCGGGCACGTCGTCGTGGTGCGCGATGCCACCACGAAGCGCCGGTTGGGTGAACTCTGCCAGCCGACCCTGCGGGCCTACGCCGCCCAGGCGGCAGCGGGGGAGACGCCGTACAACACGGTGCACCCCACGTCGGTCGACCTCGAGGAGGCGCGGGCGACGCCCACTGCCCGGCTGCCCCTGTTCGACCACCTCGACGAGGTGCCCGTGGTGCTCGTCGTGAGCGTCGACCTCGGCCAGGTGGCCTCGGTCGACAAGGACATGGACCGCGTCGGCATCGTCACGGGGGCCTCGATCTACCCGCTGGTCTGGAACGTGCTGCTGGCCGCCCGCCAGGAGGGACTCGGCGGCGTCATCACGACGCTCGTCGTCCCCGCCGAGGCCGAGGTCCGCGACCTGTTGGGCCTGCCCGACACCCACGCCGTCGCCGCGCTGGTACCGCTCGGACACCCCGTGCGACCCCTGACCCGGCTGCGCCGACGGGCCGTCGAGGACTTCGCCACCATCGACCGCTACGACGGCGTGCCACTCGGGCCGGCACCGGACTAGGTTTTCGACCGTGGACGAGAAACACAGGCCCCCGGTGCTCGTGGAGCGACCACGCGGTCGCCTGCTGGCCGGCGCCCTGCTGGGGTCGCTGGCCGTGGTCGGCGCCCTCCTGGCTACAGCGAGCGCCGGTGCCGGCGACGACCCGACCATCGACCGCTCCGTGGTCCTGGGCGCCGAGCGCAATGCCACGCCCGCGCAGGCCGAGGCCTCCTCCGGCCCCGCCTTCACCGTCGAACTCTGTGTCAAGGGCACCCCCTACCGGTGGGAGGGCGACGAGAGGCCGGACTTCTCGTTCAAGTGGGACCTCGACGAGTTGGACCAGTTCGAGAAGGACCCGGACGGGACCTGCGACGGCACCGAACTCGGCGGCTTCGGCCGCCTCGAGGCCGGCGAGCGCCCACCCCGCCTGTTCGACAAGGCGCCCGACTTCGAGGCGTTCGAGGCCTGCCTCGCCGACCAGGGCGTCGACCCCGACGCCAAGCCGGACTGGAAGCGCCGCAAGGTCGTCATCGCCGGCCCCGAGGGACGCACCGTCGTCGAGTTCGGCGACGACATCGGCTCGGTCACCGTCACCGGCACCGATGAGGATGTCGAGATCACGACCGAGGGCGGCGCCACGGTGGTCGACGTCGAGGCCCAAGAACGGGCCCGCAGGGAGGCTGTCGCCACCTGCAAGGGCGACCTGCCCGGCCACGGCGGGAAGTTCGGCTTCGACCTCGGCTTCGGGGAACCGTTCGAGGGGCCCTTCGGAAAGGCGCCCCACGGCCTGTTCGAGGAGTTCTTCGGTGAATTCTTCGAGGAGTTCGAACTCGAGGTCGAGCCCTTCGGGCTGGACGCCGACGAACTCCGGCGGGAGCGGCGAGCCGACGTCCGACGCGACCTCCTCAGGGGCGTCGCCGACAACGGCGGCCGCTGCGAGACCTCGCAGTCGGTCTAGCGGTCTAGCCCGTCGGTCAGGGGCGCCAACGCCCCGGGATCAGCTTCCCGGCGGGTTGTACGTCACCGAGTCGCGGACGGTGGCCGCTGCGGCGTCGATCTCCGCGGGAGTCAGGAGCACGGTGACGCGTGCGTTGACGGCACCCGAGGCGGAGACGGCCAGGCTCAGGGCGGCGGCGTCGGCGTTCGACGGCGCGTCGAAGATGGCGACGACATCGTCGCCCCCGAAGGCGAAGTAGATGGACTCCATGGACCCGCCGAGCGACTCGGCAGCGGCGGCAGCGGCGGCGGCCCGGGCGGATCCGCCGTCGGAGAGGAGGCCCTGGACCCCCTCGGACGTGTAGGACGCGTGAACGAGGTACTTGGGCATGTGCTCCCCCTGGTGTCGTCTCGACCGACTCCCTTGGCCGACGAGGGCGCCACATTGCCACATCCCATCAGCGGGCGCACGGGCACGCTCCGGGCGCGGTCGCGGAACAGGCTGCCGTCTACCCTCGGGTCCATGGACCTCGGCCTCACCGTCCACCTGACCGACCGCTCGATCGACGTGCGCCACCTCGCCGTCGAAGCCGAGGAGCGAGGCTTCTCGTCGCTGTGGATCCCCGAACACACCCACATCCCGGCCGACCGTCAGACGCCCATCCCCCAGGGCGGCATGGACCTGGCCGACGAGTACCCGCGTTCGCCCGACCCGTACGCCTCGCTGGCGGCGGCGGCGGCGCTGACCTCCCGCATCCGGCTGGGAACCGGCGTGGCCCTCGTCGCCCAGCACCACCCGATCAACCTCGCCAAGTCCACGGCCACCGTCGACGCCCTCTCGGACGGGCGCTTCAGCCTCGGCATCGGCTACGGCTGGAACGTCGAGGAGATGGCGCACCACGGCGTCGAGTTCAACTCCCGCCGCGCCCGGGTCCGCGAGCACGTCCTCGCCGTGCGGGCCCTCTGGACCGAGGAGACCGCCGAATTCCACGGCGAGTTCGTGGACTTCTCGCCCAGCTGGTCGTGGCCCAAGCCCGTGCAGGCGGGTGGACCGCCCGTCTACATCGGCGGCGGCGCCGGGCCCAAGATGTTCGCCGCCGTGGCCGAGTACGCCGACGGCTGGCTGCCCGTCGGCGGCGCCGGCGTGCGGACCGCACTCGGCGACCTGCAGGCCGCCTGCGAGGAGCGCGGCCGGGACCCCGGCGAACTCGACGTGATCCCGTTCGGCACCCTGCCCGACGCCGGCAAACTCGAGTACTACGCCGGGCTCGGCATCACCGAGGTCGTGCTGCGCCTGCCGTCGGCGCCCCGCGACGAGGTCCTTCCCGTACTGGACGAGTTCACCGGATACCTCGATTGAGGAGGAACCCATGACACACGACCTCGTGATCCGCGGCGGCACCGTCGTGGACGGCACCGGCGCAGCGGCCACGACCGCCGACGTCGCCATCGACGACGGCCTCGTCACCGAGGTCGGCGCCATCCACGGCTCCGCACGCCGCGAGATCGACGCCGACGGACGCATCGTCACCCCCGGGTTCGTCGACATCCACACGCACCTCGATGCCCAGCTGGCCTGGGACCCCATCGCCAGCTCGTCGTGCTGGCACGGCGTCACCTCGATCGTGATGGGCAACTGCGGCGTCACCTTCGCTCCCGTCGCCCCCGGTGGCCGCGAGTTCCTCGCCGAGATGATGGAGTCCGTCGAGGACATCCCGGCCCAGAGCATCCTCGACGGCCTCTCCTGGAACTGGAACACCTACGGCGAGTACCTCGACGAAATCGAGGCCCTGCCCAAGGGCGTCAACGTGGGCGGCATGGTCGGCCACTGCGCCGTGCGCGTGGCGGCCATGGGGGAGCGGTCACTCGACGAGGACCCGGCCACCGCCGAGGACATCGCCGCCATGGTGCCGATGGTCGACGAGGCCCTCGACGCCGGGGCCCTCGGGTTCTCGACCTCGCGCACGTTCCTGCACCGGGTGCCCGACGGGCGCTACGTGCCCGGCACACACGCCGCCGAGGACGAACTGCTGGCCTTCGCCGACTCGCTGGGGCGCCACGGGGGCGTCTTCGAAGCCTCGGCGCGACTCGGCGGTCGCAACGACCCGGAGGGCCGCTTCACCCGCGACGAGATCCACATGTACGGCGACATCAGCCGCCGGGCCGGCTGCCCGGTCACGTTCGGGCTCACCCAGGTCGACATCGTTCCCGACATGCACCTGCGGGTGCTCGACCACGTGGCCGAGGAGAACGCCGCCGGCGCCCACATCCGCCCCCAGACCACCTCCCGCCAGATCGGCATCCTGTTCGGCCTGACCGGACGGACCCCCTTCGACCGGGCCGACGGCTGGCGGGACCTGCGGGACCTGCCGGTGGCCGACAAGGTGGCCCGCCTCACCGAGCCCTCCTCGCGGGCGGCGCTGGTGGCGGCGGCCGACGCCCGTGTCGAGGACCTGCCGCTCGACTGGTGGAGCTTCTTCCCGCTGCCCGACGACCCGGTCCGACACGACCTGGAGCGCAGCGAGAGCGTCGCCGCCGAGGCCGAACGCCGCGGCGTGTCCATCGCCGAGGCCTGGGTCGACCTGGCGCTCGAACTGGACGGCCGGCGGCTCTTCACCCTGCCGTTCCTCAACCAGCGCCTCGAGTCGGCGGTCGGGATGCTGGAGCGACCCGAGGTCGTCATGGGCCTCGCCGACGCCGGCGCCCACGCCAAGCAGATCATGGACGCCAGCCAGCCCACGTTCTTCCTCACCCACTGGGTGCGTGACCAGGGCCGGTTCACCCTCGAGGAGGGCGTGAGGCGACTCACCTCCGACACCGCCGACCTGTTCGGCATCGACGGTCGGGGCCGCCTGGTCCCCGGGGCCCGAGCCGATGTGAACGTGATCGACCTGGAGGGACTGCGCCTCCACTACCCGGAGATGGCGCACGACTTCCCCGGGGGCGCCGGGCGCTGGATCCAGCGGGCCGACGGCTACGACGCGACCATCGTGAACGGCGAGGTCTTCATGGAGTCCGGCGAGCACACGGGTGCGCTGGCCGGCCGGATGCTGCGGGGCGCCGCGGCCTGAGCGGACGCCGTCGCGTCAGGCGCCGACCGGGACACCACCGACCACCACCGGGAACTGCCGGTCCGGGTCCGACTGCGGTGTGCGGCCAGTCGGCCCACCGGCCGCCGGATCGCCGTCGAGGCGCTCGGCCCCGTCGGGGGCGTACTGGAGGATGTAGGTCTTGCGGACCTCGCCGGTGGTGTTCGGCCCCGTCAGGTGCGGGGTCAGCGACGAGAACACCACCACGTCGCCGGCACGGGCCGGGACGGCAACCGCTCCCGTCGGGTCGTCGAGGCACTGGTGGCCGAGCGGCTCCACCCACTCGTGGGCGAGGGTGCCGAGGCGGTGCAGCCCCGGCGCCACCCACGGACAGCCGTTGTCGATCGTGGTGTCGGTGAGGGGCACCCAGCAGGTCAGGTACTGCTGGGGCTCGACGTACGTGTAGCCGTTGTCCTGGTGCCACGGGAAGTGCCGGGGCTTCTCGGGCTGCTTGTAGACGAGCTGGTCCCAGTAGAGCCGCACGTCGTCCCCGACCAGGTCGTGGCAGAGTTCGGCGAACACCGGGTGGGCGGCGAACCGGCGGGCGACCTCGGAGGCCAGCACCGGGTGCGGCGAGAACAGGATCGCCCCCGCCTCGGCGATCGACAGTCGGTCGTCGGGGAACTGGCGGAGGAACGCCTCGGTGGCCGCGGCCCGCTCGTCGAGCACCGCGGTGACCTCGGCCAGCGTTCCGGCGTCGAGGGCGCCCTCCACGAGCACGTATCCGTGCTCGTGGAAGTACTCGACCTGGTCTGGCCCGAGGAGTCGCAGGGACTCGCGTTCGGTGCGCTGCCAGGTGAACCCCTCGTTCCAGGGGTGTGGCCGCGGCTCCATGCACCGATGGTAGGCGTGCGGCCCCGTTGGCTACCGTGGCGGGCCGTGCCCACCCTGACCGCCGACCAGCGTGCTGTCTGGGAGCGGGACGGCTTCATCGTCGTGCCCGGCTTCGCCGACGAATCGACGTGCGAGGCGCTCATGGCCCGGACGGTCGCCATCTGCCGGGCCGCCGACGAGGGTCGAGACGTCGGCGACGCACTGGTGCTCGAGGAACCCCACCCCGATCCGGCGGCCTCCCGGGCCGAGGAGCGGGTCGGCAAGGTGTTCCGCCTCCACCACGTCCCCGGCCCGCACGCCGACCTGGCCCACGCCCCTGAGGTGGTCGACCTCGTCGGCGACCTGCTGGGGCCGGACGTCGACTGCTTCCTCTCGCAGTTCATCTTCAAGAACCGGGGCGCCCTCGGACAACCGTGGCACCAGGACGCCTGGTACTTCCGTATGACGCCTAGCGACCAGGTGGGGGCGTGGCTGGCCGTCACCGCGGCGACCCCCGACAACGGACCGCTCTGGGTCGTGCCGGGATCGCACCGGGAGCCGATCCACGAGGTCGTCCCCGACCGGCGACCGGGGGCGCAGGCCGGCTACGTCGAGATCGCCGACCTCGGGACCGACGGCGTGCCGGTCCTCATGGACCCCGGCGACCTGCTGCTGTTCCACGCCCACCTCGTGCACCGGTCCACCGACAACACGACGGAGGAGCCGAGGGCCGCCATGGTGCTGCACTTCGGCGCCGCCGGGACCCACGACCCCGCCGTCGACCCCGACTCCGGGGTGCTGGTGGCGTTCCTCGCCGAACTGGGCGTGCACCTCCCGGTGCCGTTGCCAGCGGCCGTCGAGGCGGTGGCCCGGGCAGGTGTCCGGAACCGGTGGGTGCCGGTTCGCCGGGGTGGCCTGGGCGTGGCCGCCCCGCTCAGCCGTTGACGGGCGCCGAGGGCAGCGGGTCGTACCAGGGGGACTGCTCCTCCTCGGGCGCCTCTGCGTACATCGAAACGGCTCCCTCCGGGTCGAAGGCCCTGGGCGGGTCCTCCGGCATCTCGCCCAGCAGGTAGCGGACGCCGCCGTCCACGAACATGTACATGCCCGGGCCCTCGTTCCCGAGTTCGTCCAAACCGACCTCGTCGGGATTCCACCAGACCTCGGTGATGTCGTCGACGCCGCGATGGTCGGGTTCCAGTTCGTCCGGCCAGCGGTCCTTGTCGCCGAACGAGATGGACGGGACGGTCAGGCCCCGCTGGGTCGGGTCGGCAGCCATGAGCCGGTCGGCGAACGCCTCGATGGTGAGGTCGGGTCCGACGGCGGTGAGCACCGCGTAGAAGAGCGCCGGGAGTGGGTCGATGACGCCGATGGTGTCGTCGGCGGGCGGCTCCTGGCCGTTCCACCACTCGTAGACGAAGGTGGAGCCGCCCTGGTCGGGGGCCACGCGTGCTGACAGGTTCGAGAGGCCGAAGGCGTTGGCCCACTGCGCCTGGTCGTAGGTGCGGGCGAACACGTTGGTGTCCACCAGCACCGAGCCGGTCAGGATCCACTCCGGGAAGAAGCCCTGGTCGGTGGCCTCCCGGGTGAAGTCGCGCGGGGCGAGGGCGTCGCCGTTGAAGATCACCGACGTGACCCCGGCGGCCTTCATCTTGGCGATCACGTTGGCGGCGGTCTCCTGGATGGTGGCCGGATCCAGGGCGTACGACTCGGAGGCGGCGATCTCGGCGCCATACTCGGCCAGCGCCTCTTCGAACTGGCCGTTGAGCACGGTGGAGGCGGCACTGGCCTCGAGCCAGATCCGACCGAACACCCGCTCGCTGTCGTGCATCGAGGCGTCTCCTGCGTGGACGGCCTGGTCGCCAGCCAGTCGCTTGCCCACGTACTCGGCCACCAGCAGGTTCAGCTGTTCGGGACCCTTCGAGAGCGACCAGCCGTAGGGGTGGTGTTCCTCGTAGTAGGCGGCCTGCTGGCCGGGCCCGCAACCGAGACAAGGGATGCCTCGGGCCATGAGTTCCTCGGAGAAGGCGTTGGTGAGGCCGGGACCGCTCCAGACCATGAAGGGCTGGATCTCCTCAGCCACCTTGACGGCATCGGCCCGAGCCGAGATCGGATCGTGGACCATGCCGGAGCCGGTCATGACATGCAGGTCGACCGAGCGGCCATAGGTCTCGTAGTAGGCCTCGTAGTAGGCGTTGAGGGCTCGGGTGGTCTGTTCGATCTCGGCGTTGGTGTCGTCGCTGTTGATGACGTCGGTGATCCAGGCCATCACCGGATCCGACTCCTGGGGAATCCAGTAGACGACCTTGATCGAGTCGGCCGTGACCCCGGTGGCGGTGGCGCCGCCGTTGTCGCCCTCGAAAGGGGCCCAACAGGCGGCCCGGAAGAAGGACGGGATGCGGGTGAACCCGGTCTCGGTGTCGCAACGCTCGCCCCAATCGATGGTGTCCTCGACGCCCAACTCGACGGCCAGTTCGTAGGTGAGCACCCCCGGTGGCAGGTCGGTGCGCGTGTCGATGCCGTCGACCACGAACGAGGCCGGATCCACCGCTTCGGTGGTGGTGGCCGCTTCGGTGGTGGTGGGCGCTTCGGTGGTGGTGGGCGCTTCGGTGGTGGTGGCCGCTTCGGTGGTGGTG
>LUMW01000460.1_pt1 | contig 23359 bp, 18 predicted proteins | sample 729761 | NCBI WGS metagenome assembly LUMW01 (sample SAMN03860302, study PRJNA289734) | marine metagenome | biome: seawater column; feature: ocean; material: water; isolation source: Red Sea water column Station 192 - depth 500m | place: Saudi Arabia: Red Sea | collected 2011-10-15 | depth 500 m
CGACCACCACCACGACCCTCCCGCCGACGACGACCACCACCACGACCACCAGCACCACCACGACCACCAGCACCACCACGACCCTCCCGCCACGGCCACCCACGATCGACGAACTGCTGGCACTCGACCGACCACTCAACCTGGCCCACGCCGGCGGCGACCAGGACCACCCGCACTCCACCATGTACGCCTTCCGACAGGCGGCCGAGGCCGGCGTCGACCTGCTCGAGATGGACGTGCGCCTCACCGCCGACGGGGTGCTCGTCGTACACCACGACTCGGACGTGTTCGGCACCACCGGCGCCGAGGGCGTCGTGGCCGAGATGACGCTGGCCGAACTGCAGGCCCTCGACAACGCCTGGTGGTGGTCCCCCACGTGCTGGCCCTGCCGCGACCTGACCGAGGCCGACTACCCCTTCCGGGGCGTGCGCACCGGCCTTGTCGAACCGCCCGAGGGCTTCACCGCCGACGACTTCCGCATCGAGACGTTCCGGTCGGTGGCCGAGGCCTTCCCGACGCTCGCCCTCGACGTCGAGATCAAGAACCGAACCGAGCATTCGGACGCTGCCATCGCCGCCCTCGTGGCCGACCTCGATGCCCTCGACCGGCGCGACTCGGTGGTCGTGGTCTCGTTCTCGAGCGACGTGGTCGCCGCCTTCAGGGAGGTCGCACCCGATGTCGCCACGAGTCCCGGCACCGACGAGATGGTCGCCTGGATCCTCGGGGGCGAGCCCCTCGGCGACCATCCGGTCGTTCAGGTGCCACCCGAATACGAGGGGGTGCCGGTACTCGTCGACGCCTTCTTCGCCGCCGCCGAGGAGGCGGACGTCGACGTCTGGGTTTGGCCCAACTCGAGCGAGCAGGAGGAGGGCACCTTCTACGCCGAGTTGCTGACGCTCGGCATCGACGGCGTCATCGTGGGCCGTCCCGCCGCCATGGAGCACGCCCTCCGCGAGGGCGGTTTCATCGACTGAGGCTCAGATGCCGAGGCGGCCGGTCCGGACCTCGTGGACGGCGCCCTCGTCACCCGCCAGCTCGACGTCCACCCGCTCCCGTCGCCCGTAGAGGAAGTGCACCAGCTCGACCGGCGTACCCGTCAGCGTCGCCGGCCTGTTGCCACGGCAGGCGTGGACCATGGCGCCGTCGGGCCGGGCCAGGGTCAGGTCCACGTCGTGCAGGCGGCGACACATCAGGCGGGCAGCCTTGGCGAGGCGCCCCCAGAGCAGGTCGTCGAGCGGTCCGAGGCCCTCCCGGGGCGACCACCCGTCGCCGGCCCGGCGCACGTCCTCGTGGTGGACGGCGAACTCGACGAGGTTCATGGCCCCGTCGACCGGCCGCAGGTGGAACGGAGGACCCCGGCGCACCCGGTCGACCAGGGCGGTGAAATCGCCACGCCGGGCCAACCGGTCCGTCGCCCGCGCCGTGTGGCGGGCGAACGGGCCGGGCAGGACCAGGCCCAGACCCACATCGGGGCGCCGTTCACGGAGGACCAGGTGGGCGGCCAGGTGGGCGGCCGTCCAGCCCTCGCACAGGGTCGGCGCATCGGGACCGGCCTCGTCGAGCAGGTCGCAGAGGTCGTGGCGCTCCCGCTGGGCCCACCCACGGGCGTTCACCGGCTCACCCCGGGGGTACGGAGGCATCCGGCACCCAGTTGCCGTGGAAGCCGTCGGGCACCCGCTGTGGCAGGTGGACCCTCGCAACCGGGTCGGCGGCCAGGTCCTCGCCGTCGAGGACGACCAGTTCGGCCGGTCCGCCCGACCGGTCGTTGACGCACACCAGCACCCAGCCCACGCCCTCCTCGGTCGAGCCCTCCTTGGGCACCAGCAACGGCTCGGCGCCGAAGCGGTTGGTGCCGTGGTCGTGGCTGACCGTCTCACCGGTCTCCACGTCGACCCGGTGCGTCGGCCCCAACTCGAGGCCGTTGGCGGTGTAGGCGAAGCGGTGGGGCCTGGTGCCGACCCGTGGGTCGTGGGTCGGGAACTCGTGGTGGCCGTCGGCCAGCGGGGTCTCGGCGACGGTGGCCGTGGCCGGGTCGACCACCCAGCGGACCAGCGTCGGGGCGCTGTCGCCGATCGGGCCGTTGCGGTCCCCGGCGAACATGCGGTCGTAGCGACACAGGTCGACCACGACAGATCCGTCGTCGGCGTCGAAGGCGTTGAGTGGATGGAAGACGTAGCACTGCGGTGCGTCGCACCACACGACGTCGTCGGCGTCGCCGTCACGGGGCAGGACGCCCACCCGGGCCGGATGGTCCGGGTCCCAGGCGAACGGGAACGGGTTTCCGCCGATCGCCGCCTCGAGGTCGAGGCAGACGGGCAGGTCGTAGACGAGCACCGAGGACGGCGTCAGGGACATGTCGTGGACCATCGGCATGCCGTCGACGGGCACGTCGGTCACCGTCGACACCAACCCGTCCCTCCCCACGACCACGTGCTGCACGCGGTCGGGCAGGTCGGGGTAGGTGTAGCAGACGCCGTGCAATTCGCCGGTGGCCGGGTCGTACTTGGGGTGGGCGGTGAAGCCGGCGGGCAGGGTGCCGTCGAAGCCGTCGTAGCCGATCGTGTCGAGGTCGTAGGTGAGGGTCATCGGCGTGGTGCCGGCCTCGACCATCGCCCAGGTCCTCCCGGCGAAGCCGCCCACCGCCGTGTTGGGGCCGAAGTCCCGGTCGCCGAACGCCCGGCCCGCCGGTGGCGGCTCGCCCAGTTCGGCGGCTATCCGGCCGCCTCGCACCCAGCGGTTGCGGTACCACTCGGCCTGCCCGCCACGGAGGCGGACGCCGTGCACCATGCCGTCGCCGAGGAACCAGTGGTGGGTGGCCGGGTCGACGGGGCCACGCGGGTTGGGGCCGTTGCGCAGCCAGCGCCCCTCCAGCTCCTCGGGGATCGTGCCCGTGACCGGCAGGTCGAACGCCGTCACCTCCTCGTCCACCGGCGCCATCGAGCCCCCGAGGTAGGGATTCGCCCGTTCGTTCACGCGGGACAGCCTTCCACACCCCCTGTACACGGTTCCCACCTGGGAGTACGTTGCGCGCCCGATGGCCTCGACCTCGCCACTCCCCACCACGGTCATCGGGGCGTTCCCGAAGCCCGACTACGTGCCCGTGTCGGACTGGTTCGACCTCCCGGACCTCGACTACGCGGCCCGCTGGGCCGACGAGATGTCGGCCGCCGGCGACGACGCCGAGGGGTCGTTCGTCCGGGCCGTCGCCGACGTGATCGCCGACCAGGTCGCAGCGGGCATCGACGTGGTGACCGACGGCGAGGTCCGCCGCGAGAACTACATCCACTACCACTGCCGCCACCTCACCGGCTTCGACTTCGAGCACCGCGCCGAGGAGACGATGCGCGGCGTCCTCCCGGTCGTCCTGCCCACGATCACCGGCCCGGTCGCCGCCACCGAGCCGTTCCTGCCCCACGACTGGCGGGTCGCGCAGGCCGTGACGGACCGTCCGGTCAAGGTCACGATCCCCGGGCCGCTCACCATCACCGACAGCACCGTGGATCGGCACTACGGAGACCGGTCGGCCCTCGTCGCGGACCTCGCCGTCGCCCTCAACGCCGAGGTACGCGCCCTCGCCGAGGCCGGTTGCACACACATCCAGGTCGACGAGCCGGTGTTCGCCCGCCGGGTCGGCGACGCCCTGGCCTTCGGCATCGACGCCCTCGCCACCTGCTTCGACGGCGTGCCCGACTCGGTGACCCGGACCGTGCACTGCTGTTGCGGCTATCCCCGGTTCCTCGACGACGAGGAGTACGAGAAGGCGCCGCCGTCGGCCTACCTCGAGATCGCCGAGGCCGTCGACGCCGTCCGGATCGACCGGTTCAGCCTCGAGGACGCCCACCGCCCGAACGACCTGGCCGATCTGCTGCCCCGGTTCCGTGACACCACCGTGATCCTGGGCTGCGTGGCGATCGCCCGAAGCCGGCTCGAGACGGTGGACGAGGTCGCCACCCGGCTCGCCGAGGCGCTGCGCCACATCGACCGGGAGCGCCTGGTCGCCGCCCCTGACTGCGGCCTGGGCTACCTCGGCCGCGACCTGGCGCTGGCCAAGCTCCGCGTACTCACCGAGGCGGCCGCCCGGGTCTGACGCTGGACGGGCGAAGATCGCCCGCGGCGCCTATTCCTCGACGACCTTGCCGGTGGCGTTTCGGGGCAGCGGTTCGTCGCGGAACTCCACGTGGGCGGGCACCTTGTAGTAGGCCAGCGTCTCGGCACAGAAATCGACGAGCTCGTCAGCGGAGGTCGCCGACCCCGGGGTCAGGACCACGACCGCCTTGACCTCCTGGCCGAGCGTCGGGTGGTCGACGCCGTGGACCGCCACCTCGGCGACCGCCGGATGCTCCTCCAGCCGCTGCTCGACCTCGGCCGGGTACACGTTCTCGCCGCCGCGCAGGATGAGGTCGCGCAGCCGCGAGGCCAGGTGCAGGCGCCCCTCGCGCAGGTTGCCGTAGTCGCCGGTGCGAAACCAGCGCCCCGGCAGGAATGCCGCCTCGTTGGCCTCGTCGTTCTCCCAGTAGCCCAGCATGAGGAGTGCGCTGCGGACGCAGACCTCGCCGTTCTCGCCGTCCGGGATCCCGTTGCCCTCATCGTCCACGATCCGCACCTCGATGCCGGGTAGCGGCTTCCCGACGCAGTCGGGCGCCTCGCGCAGCATGGGGTTGGTGGCGTGGCTGACCAGGCCGCCCGTCTCGGTGAGCCCGTAGCCGGAGCCGAAGGTGCCCACCAGGTGCGGGAAGCGCTCCTCGGTGGCCCGGATCAATTCGGGCGTGCTGGCCGAGCCGCCGATGGCCACCGCCGTGAGATGCTCGGGAGGCAGGTCGCCGGTGCCGGGTTCCGCCAGCAGCCGGAAGATGTGGGTGGCCGTGCCGTTCCAGGCGGTGATGCCCTCGTCGACCGTGAGCTGCAGCACGCGCGTCGGGTCGAAGCGGCCCATCGGCCACACGGTCTTGACTCCGCCCAGCAGCGACATGACCGTGGAGCTCTGCATCCCGGAGAGGTGGAACAGCGGGAACACCGCCAGGCGGGCCCCGCCGGCCGCCGGTGCTGCGCCGGAGAGCATCGAGTCGCGGGCGCCGATGAGGAAGGCGGCCAGCACGAACGAGATGAAGCTGCGGTGGCTGAGTATGGCCGCCTTCGGACGGCCGGTGGTGCCGGACGTGAACTGCAGCACGATCGGATCGTCCTCGGCGATCGGCGTGTCCGGCAGGCCGGCGCCCGCATGGGCGGCAGCCATCTCGGCGAAGTCCTCCTCGATGACGATGGTCGGCACGCCCGGGTCGTCGCCCTCGAGGCGGGCCAGGCGCCGGCGGTCGGCCACCAGCAGGGCGGGGCGGGTGGACTCGAGGCCGTACTCGATCTCGTTGCGGGTCCACCAGCCGTTGAAGCAGACGGCGACGGCACCGAGGGCCGCACACGCCCAGAAGGTCACGATGTACTCGGGGCAGTTGGCGGCCAGGATCGCCACCCGGTCGCCGTGGCCGATGCCGCGTTCGGCGAGGGCGGCCGCAACGGCGGCGGCCTGCTCGGTCGTGTCTGCGAACGTGAGCACCCGGCGCTCGCCGGCGTCGTCGAAGACGCAGTACTCGGCGTCGCCCTTCTCGACGGCCCCGGCCAGCAGGTCGCGCAGCGACCGGGGTCGGTTGGCGAAGACCTGCATGGGCTCCCCCAGCACGTCCTCGGTGGCCAGTTCGAAGAAGCCGCCGGGCGCGGTGAGCGCCGCCGTGGCCTGTTCGTAGGTGAGTGGGGATGCGGGCTGTTCAGTCATTGCGTGGGAGGCCTCCGGTCGGGGCTACTCCGCGGAGAACCGTTCGAGCAGCTTGCGGGCGATCACGAGCTTCTGGATCTCGCTGGTGCCCTCGCCGATGATCATCAGCGGGGTGTCGCGGAAGTAGCGCTCGACGGGGAACTCGGTGGTGTAGCCGTTGCCGCCGTGGATGCGCAGCGCCTCGGAGGCGATCTCGAAGGCGGCCTCGGAGGCGAAGAGCTTGGCCATGCCGGCCTCCATGTCGACCCGTTCCCCGGCGTCGGCGCGGCGGGCGGCGTCGAGCGTCATGAGGCGGGCGGCCTGGAGCTTGGTGGCCATCTCGGCCAGCTTGAACTGGATGGCCTGGTGCTCGAAGATCGGCCGGCCGAACGTCTCGCGCTGCTGGGCGTACGCCATGGCGGCGTCGAAGGCGGCCTGGGCCACGCCCACCGCCCGCGAGGCGATGTTGATGCGCCCCAACTCGAGCGCCGAGAGGGCGTAGCGGCGCCCGTGGCCGACGCCGTCGTCGCCGCCCAGCACGTTGGCGTGGGGCACCCGGTGGTCGACGTACGACATCTCGACGGTCTCGAGGCCCCGGTAGCCCAACTTGTCGATCTTGCGGGACACGGAGATCCCCTCGAACGACTCGCCGGGCTCCTTCTCGACGAGGAAGCAGGTGATGCGGTCGTCGGGGGTGCGCGCCAGGAGCATGACGAGCGACGCCCGCATGCCGTTGGTGACCCACATCTTCGTGCCGTTGACGACCCACTCGTCTCCGTCCCGCTCGGCCCGGCAGCGCAGGGCGCCGGTGTCGCTCCCGGCGTCCGGCTCCGAGAGGGAGAACGCTGCCCGGAACGAGCCGTCGCACATGCGGGGCAGGAACCGCTGCCGCTGCTCGTCGGTGCCGTAGCGGCCGATCATGGTGGCGGCGATCTTGTGCGTGTTGAGGATCCCCGCCAGCGACATGAAGCCGCGGGACAACTCCTCGATCAGCCGGCTGTAGGTCAGGACGTCGAGCCCGAGCCCGCCGTATTCCTCGGGAATGGTCGAGCCGAACAGGCCGAACTCGCACATCTGGTCGAACATGGCCTGCGGGAACTCGTCGGGGAGCTCGAACTCGGCGACGTTGGGGATGACGTCGCGGTCGATCCACGCGCGGACCGCACCCACGATTTCATCTGCCAGCGCCTGCTCGGTGGCCATTGCTCCCCCTCGCCGAACCCTCGGTATGCGGGCGCTACCGTACCGCCGCCGCCCCGACCCGGGGACACCGGACGCGGCGGGTCGTCGGCCCTGCACAGCCGACCGCGACCATCCAGCCCCGACCCGGGGACACCGGGTGCTGCGGGTCGGCGGCCCTGCACAGCCGACCGCGACCATCCAGTCGCGGGCCTCGGGGACACCGGGCGCGGCGGATCGGCAGGCGTGGTGGGCGACCCCCCGGGCGTGGTTGCCGGCCGACGCAGCCACGACGCCGCGCGCACGCTCACCGTCGCCGAGGAGGTGCCGTCGGTCGGCCGACCGCGGTCCTCGAAGGAGGCGGTGAACTGCAGGTCCTCGAACTCGGCGACGACATCGGCCCCGGTGGGGGCGGGCAGCGTCGCTGGCCCAGCACTCGGGGTTCACACCACGTCGCCGGCGGGGCCGGGGGGAATCCGCCGGTCCGGGCATGACATGCTCCTTGCCGTGAGCACAGCGGCCCCGTGGGGGGACCCCGAGCGCCACGCCGGCACCTCGATGGTGTGCACGGTCGACGCTCTCGCCTCCCGCGCCGGGATCGACGTGCTGGCGGCGGGCGGCAACGCCGTCGACGCCGCCATCGCCGCCAACGCCGTGCTGACCGTGACGACCCAGCACATGTGCGGCATCGGCGGCGACCTGTTCGCCCTGGTCCACGACGGCGACGGCCCGCCCACGTGCCTGAACGCCTCGGGGCGTGCGGGCTCGGGAGCCGATCCGGACCGCCTGCTGGCCGAGGGCCACGCCGGCATGCCGCGGAAGGACGACGTGCGGGCGGTGACCGTGCCCGGCTGCATCGACGGCTGGGCTGCCCTCCACGGGCGGTACGGCACGCTGGCGGTGTCGGACGTCCTGGCACCGGCGATCGCGCTTGCCGAGGGGGGCTTCGAGGCCTCGCCGCTGCTGGTGCCCGCTGCCGCCGAGGTGGCGGGCGTCGTCGGGGCCCAGGACTACGACGGGCTGGAACACACCGGTCAGGTGGTCCGCCGGCCGGGCGTGGCCCGGGTGCTGCGGGCTTTCGCCGACGGCGGCCGGGACGCCGTCTACCTGGGCGAGTTCGGCGAGGAGCTGCTGGACGTCGTCGGCGGCGAGTTCACCGAAGACGACCTGCACCGGTCTCAGGCCGACTGGGTCGAGCCGCTCGGCGCCCACGCCTGGGGCCACGATGTCTGGACCGTGCCCCCCAACTCGCAGGGCTACATCACACTGGGTGCCGCCGTCATCCTCGACGGCCTCGACCTCCCGAGGGAGGACGATCCCCTCCGTGCCCACCTGCTGGTCGAAGCCCTCAGGCAGGCAGGCCACGACCGACCCGACGCCCTGCACGAAGACGCCGACGGACCGGCGCTCGTGGCACCCGACCGGCTGGACCCCCGCCGATCGGCCGTCGACCCGGACGCCCGGGCGCTGCTCGGCGACGCCTGGCACGACGGCGACACCATGTACGAGTGCGTCGTCGACGGCGACGGCCTGGCCGTGTCGCTGATCCAGTCCAATGCCGACGGCTTCGGCAGCCACGTCACGCTGCCCGGCCTCGGGGTGTTCCTCCACAACCGGGGCATGGGCTTCCGACTGGAGTCCGGCCACCCGGCCCGCTACGGCCCGGGACGCCGACCACCCCACACGCTGGCGCCGGCGCTGGTGACCCGACCGGACGGCGCACTGCGTGCGGTGCTCGGCACGATGGGCGCCGACGCACAGCCCCAGGTCGTGCTCCAGATGCTGGTCCGGCTGCTCCACGACGGCGCCGGCCCCGGCCACGCCGTCGGCGGCGGCCGCTGGGTGCTCTCCGGGCCGTCGGCGTTCGACGCCTGGGAGGATCCCGACGGCGCCGAGGTACTGCTCGAGGCGCACGCCCCCGAGGGCTGGGTGCCGGGCCTGGTCGCCCGCGGCCACGTTGCCCGCGTGGGCGCGGCCAACTTCGGCCACGCACACTGCATCGAGATGGTCGACGGCGGCCTGGCGGGGGCCGCCGACCCGCGGGCGGTGGTCGGTGAGGCGGCCGGGGCATGATGCGACGATGACGCTGCCCAGGAAGACGTACACCTCGATTGTGGTCGAGCGCGAGGTCGCCGCGCCCCGCCAGGCGGTATGGGACGCGCTGATCGGCTTCTACGAGCCGTTCCTCGGCCCCGATGTGCACCTCGTGGGCGCCGCCTTCGACTTCGAGGTCGACGGCCTGAACCTCCGCGAGGAGGTCCTGTCACTCGAGCCGCCGTGGCGGCGGGTCTATGGGGTGACGGGTGGGCCGGTCGCCCTCTATCAGGGCACGTCGGCCATCACCGACCGGGGCGACTCGTGCCTGCTGGTGTGGTCGCTGGTGGTCGACCCGCTGCCCGACGTCGCCAGCGACGCCTTCCTCGCCGCCGCCGAGTCGGTGGTCGGCGACGTCGTCGACCGCCTGGCATCCACCGCTGAAACACGCTGACCCGACCCTTGGAGGGAACTCCCATGCGCATCGCCATCAACGCCTCGGCCGAACTCCTGCACGCCGATGTCGGCCGACTACGGGAGCACGCTTCCCGCGCTGCCGACGACGGGTTCGTCGGCTGGTGGCTGGCCCAGACCGGCCTGGTGGACGCCCTCACGGTGTTCCCGGCGGTCGCCGCCGAGGCCCCCGGCCTCGAGTTCGGGACGGCGGTGATCCCCACCTTCCCCCGCCACCCCACCATGCTGGCCGGACAGGCGCTGACCACGCAGGCGGTCCTCGGCGACCGCGACCTGGTGCTCGGCATCGGGTTGTCGCACCAACCGGTCATCGAGGGCATGCTCGGCATGTCGTTCGACCGGCCGATCCGGCACCTGATCGACTACCTGTCGGTCCTGCAGCCGCTCCTCGAGGACGGCGCCGTCGACCACGATGGCGAGGCGTTCACGGCACATGTTTCCACGCCACGTCCCGGCGACCGCACCCCGTCGGTGATGGTCGCCGCCCTCGGGGAGCAGGCGCTGCGGGTCGCCGGCCGGCGTACCGACGGCACCATCCTCTGGATGGTCGGCCCCCACACGATCGCGGACCACATCCGGCCACGCCTCACGGCTGCCGCCGATGAGGTCGGTCGCCCGGCCCCCCGGATCGCCTGCAGCCTCCCCGTCACCGTCACCGACGACGCCGAGGCCGTCCGCGAGGCGGCATCACAGGTGTTCGCGATCTATGGCCAGCTGCCCTCCTACCGGGCGATGCTCGACCGGGAGGGCGCCCGCCATCCGGGTGACGTGGCGATCATCGGGACCGAGGACGAGGTGGCCGCAGGGCTCGAGGGCCTGGCCGCTGCGGGCGCCACCGACTTCCTCGCCCTCGAGTTCGGGCGGAACGAGGACGAGTTCCGCCGGACCCGGGCGCTCCTGGCGAACCTGGCCTGAGGCACGGGCCACCGCCATCGCGGCGGGTCGGCGGCGTCCAGGGGGTTGTCGCGTCGCGTGGTGCACCGATTCGCCACGGTCGCGTGCGGCTGCGATGGGCGATCTGGTCGGCAACGCGCTACGGTGGCCGCATCTGACGGACCGTCAGAAACCGTTCGAGCCTTCCGGAGCCCGCATGCCGACGATCCCCCGGATCATCTCCGTCGATGACCACGTGGTCGAACCCCCCGACCTGTGGTCCTCGCGCCTGCCAGCGAAGTACCGGGACCGCGGCCCACGTGTCGAGCGCGACACCGCCGTGTTCAACTTCGAGGGCGGCGTCTTCTCCTACGAGAAGGGCGTCGAGGGCGGCACGCCCTGCGACTGGTGGCTCTACGACGACCTCGTCTACCCGTTCCCGAAGCTCTCGGCCGCCGTCGGCTTCGACGACCTGGACATCGAGCCCGTCACCTTCGACCAGATCCACCCGGCCGGCTGGATCCAGAAGGAACGCCTCGCCGCCATGGACGAGAACCACGTCGACGCCTCGATCTGCTTCCCCAACGTGCTGCCCCGCTTCTGCGGCCAGACCTTCTACGAGCGCGAGGACAAGGACCTGGCCCTCCTCTGCGTCCAGGCCTACAACGACTGGATGATCGACGAGTGGTGCGGCGGCGACGGCGCCGGGCGCCTCATCCCGCTCACCCTCATCCCCCTCTGGGACCCGGTGGCCGCCGCCGCCGAGGTGCACCGCTGCGCCGACAAGGGCTCGTTCGCCGTGGCGTTCTCCGAGAACCCCTACCCGCTGGGCCTGCCGTCCATCCACGACAAGGACCGCTTCTGGGACCCGTTCCTACGGGCCTGCGAGGAGACCGACACCGTCGTGTGCATGCACATCGGGTCGTCGTCGCAGATGCCGAGCACCTCGCCCGACGCCCCGTTCGCCGTGTCGTCCACCATCACGTTCTCGAACGCCATGGGCTCGATGTGCGACTACATCCTCTCCGGCGTCTTCGTCCGGTTCCCCCGCCTCAAGATCGCCTACTCGGAGGGCCAGGTCGGGTGGATGCCCTACGTGATCGAGCGCATGGACAAGATCTGGGAGGAGCGCGGCGACGCCACCTTCGGCATCGACCTGCCCGAGCCGCCCAGCACCTACATCCCCGGCCACATCTGGGGCTGCATCTTCGACGACGAGATCGGCCTCCGGAACCGTGACATCATCGGCATGGAGCAGATCTGCTTCGAGGTCGACTTCCCCCACGCCGACTCCACGTACCCGCACACGCTGGACGTGGCCACGAGGATCTGTACCGAGGCCGGGCTCTCCGACGACGAGACCAACAAGCTCATGCGCGGCAACGCCATCGACTGCTTCGGCCTCGAACGCTTCGGCATCACCAGCTGACGGATACCCCCGGTTCCGGGCGTCGGCCCCGGACGGGACACATGCCCTAACGTCGGGGCCGTGAGGCCCAGACCCCCGATCCTCCCGATCGCCCTCCTGGCCACCCTCCTGCTGGCCACCGGCTGCGGCAGCGACCCCGCCCCGACCACCTGGACGGCCCCGCCGACCAGCACCGCCCCGCCCCAGTCGAGCACCACCGCGGCCACGTCGACCACCACGACGACCACGACCACCACGACCACCACGACGACGTCGACCACGACCACCACGACCACCACGACCGAGGCGCCGGAGACGACGACCACGGCGTCGACCACCACGACGACCGAGCCGGCCCTCCCGGCCTCCTGGCAGGGCGTCACGCCGGCTGAACTGCACCTCGGCCTGCTGCTGGCGTCGGACAGCCTGCTCGATGCCCGCTCCTTCGAGGGCTTCGTCGACGCCCGGAACCTCCAGGGCGGCGTCCTCGGGCGACAGGTGGTCCTGCACGTCGCCGACTTCAACCCCCACGTAGCGGGCTCGGCCGACGCCGCCTGCACCTCGCTCCTCGAGGAGGCGGGCGTGTTCCTCGTACTCCACGATGAGGTGCACGAGGAGGCGGTTCGGTGTGCGGCCGGGCGCTACGGAGCGCCGGTCGTCGCCCGGACGGGGCTGACCGCTGACCTCGACGCCGACCTCGGCGGGCTGCTCACCACCGTCGAGATGTCCGCCGACGAGGCCCGGATCCTCGGACTCACCGCCCTGGTCCGGCGCGGCGACCTCGACGACCTGCGCCTCGGCACGGTCTGGACCGGCACCACCTCGCAGTTCGGGGACGAGGTGCGCGAGTTGGTCGAGGAGTACACCCTGGACATGGCCTCCGAGGCGGTCTTCGACACGCAGCAGGCCGACATCAACCAGCTCGAGCCGCCGCTGCGCGAGCACTTCGGTGCCGACGGGGTCGACAGCGTGCTGGTGCTCGACGACGCCGCCAACCACGCCATCGCCCTCGAACGCGTGGGTTCGGTCGTCGAGTTGGTGATCACGGATCCAGAGGCCGTCGAGCCCGGCTTCCCGGGAGGTTCCGGCCTGTCCACCTTCGTGGGCGGCAAGGTCTCGGCACTCACCACCCACGTTGCCCGCCTCGAGGAGGTGCAGACCGACCCCGGCATCGACCAGTGCGGCGATGTCGAGGTCACGCTGGAGTTGCTCCGCGCCTGCCAGGTGTTCGCCCTGGCGCTGAAGCTGCTCGTTGCGGCCGGCGAAGCGCCGACGCCCGACGGCGTCGTGGCCGCCGCCGACGGGCTCGGGTCGTTCGGCCTGCCCGGGCTGGGCGAGGCGTCGCTGGGCCCGGGCAAGCGCGGAGCCGGCGACCTGCTGCGACGCTTCGCCTACGACCCCGACCAGGGCGCCCTGGTGGGGATCGGCGATCCGATCAGCGTGACGGGGCTGCGATAGCGGGCCCGTCCCGCCGGCTACGGCCGGGTGAAGGCGGGGCTCCAGTTGCCCTTGGGCAGCTCGTCCAGCGGCGTGGCGATCTCGGCGACCGTGGGACCGCAGGCGGCAGCGTGCGGGGCCAGCGCCTCGGGGTCGAAGCGGTACACCTCGACCGCGTTGTCGCAGAAGATGGCCCGCAGGTCGGCCTCGTCCCAGTCGCAGAACGCCCGGCGCAGCGACTCCCGGGAGTGCGGGAACGTGCCCTCGTGGTGCGGGTAGTCGTTGCCCCACATCACCTTGTGCACGCCGACCTGACGGATGGCCTCGGCCTCGCTGGGGCTCGGGAAGCTGGCCCCGATCCAGACGTTGCGGTCGAAGTACTCACTGGGCTTCATCGGCAGGACCAGTTCGGCGGCGAATCCCAACTCGCCCACGCGGCCCGACGACATCTGGGCGTGGTAGCCGTCCATGCGGCGCAGGTCCTCGAGGACCCAGCCGACGCCCTGCTCGGTCATGACGAAGCGGAGCTCGGGGAAGCGCTCGAAGACGCCGGACATGATGAGGTGGCCCAGGTTGCGGTGGGCGAAGAACGGCACCTCCAGGAGGAACATGAGGGTGGAGGCCGGGGCTTCGCCGTAGTTCGGGCCGCCGGAACCGCCGTGCTGGGTGATCGTGAGGTCGAGGTCGCGCACCACCGACCAGAGGCGGTCGTAGTGGGGGTCCCAGAGTCCCGGGATGCCCTGGTCGGGGGGGATGGCGGGCAGCATGAAGCTGCGGAAGCCGTTCTCGGCGGCCCACTCGAGGTCGACGATGGTGTCGTCGAGGTCGTTGAGGAAGACCTGCGGCAGCCCGCAGCGGCGCTCGGGGTGGGCGTTGCACCAGTCGAGCAGCCAGCGGTTGTGGGTGCGGATGCCGACGAGGCGACGTTCGTAGTCGGCGCGCTCGGTGGGCGGGTAGGTGATGAGGGCGCCGGTCGGGAAGAACGGCGGGACCGTGTTCGGGAAGGTGATCTCGGCGACCACGCCATCGGCGTCGAGGTCGGCGATGCGGCGGTCGTCGTCCCAGTTGCGGGAGCGTCCGTCGTCCTGGAGGTCGCGGAACGGATTGGAGTAGTCGCCGCGCCACTCCTTGAAATCGTCGCGCCACTTGTCCTCGAGGTACTCCTCGTACATGGCCATGTTGCCGCCGGCGTGGCAGTCCGACGAGATGATCGTGTACGGGGCGGGGGTTTCGATGGTGGACATGGGGTTCCCTCCGAGTGGTTCGGCTGGTGGTTCGGCTGGTGGTTCGGCTGGTGGTTCGTTCTAGTCTCGGCTGGTGGTTCGGCTGGTGGTTCGGCTGGTGGTTCGGCTGGTGGTTCGTTCTAGTCGGCGAGGAGCTGGCCAAGCTGCTCGATCATGTAGCCAACGTGGTCACTGGTGAGGCCGTGGTGGATCGGGAGGGACAGTCCCCGGTCCATGACCAGGTCGGCGTTGGGGAGCCCGGCGGCGGGGGCCCGGTGGACGATGCCGTGGAAGCCCGGTTGGCGCAGCACGTTGCCGGTCCAGACCATCCGAGTCGAGACGTTGCGGCCCTCCAGGAACTCCTGGACCTGCGTGCGTTCGAGGCCACCGTCCTCTGCCAAACGGAAGCAGTATCGCATCCAGGTGGTTTCACAGCCTTCCGTGGTGCGTGGCCTCACCACCCGATCCTCGTGGGCGGCGAAGAACTCGTCGAGCATGGTCCAGTTGTGCTGGCGCCTGGCGTTGAAGTCGGACAGCTTCTCGAGCTGGACGAGGCCGAAGGTGGCGCTCAGCTCGGTCGGTTCGAAGTTGTACCCGATCTCGTCGAAGGTGAACACGAGGTCGTACGGGGTGCCGTCTGGCAGTGTGCCGAACCGGTCCTGCCTACCCCGCTTGGAGCCGAAGAGGTGGTGCTCGCTGACGCGGCCCCAGCGACGAAGCGAGAGGCAGCGGTCGTGCAGGTCTGGGTCGTCGAGGCCGACCATGCCGCCGTTGCCGCCGGCAGTCAGGGCGTGGGTGAGCGCGAAGCTCGTGACGCTGATGTCGGAACGGGTCCCGGTGCGGTCGCCGCGCAACCACGAGTCCAGGACATCACAGGAGTCCTCGATCACCAGCAGGCCGTGGGCATCGGCGATGCTCCGGATGGCGTCCCAGTCGGGGCAGTTCCCCACCAGGTTGGGAGCGAGGATGGCCCGGGTGCGGGGGCCGACCATCTCCTCGATGCCGGCGGGGTCGATCTGGAGGGTCTCGGGGTCGACGTCCACGAACGCCGGCACGATCCCCGACTGGACCATGGGGGCGATGTCGGTGGCGAAGGTCACGGGCGGGGTGATGATCTCGTCTCCGGGTTCGCAACCGACGAGGTCGATGGCCAGGCGCAGCGCGGACGACCCCGAGTTGACCATGACGCCACGCTGCTTGGCCAGCAGGACGGCGATGCGTTCCTCGAACTCGGCGACCTTGGCGCCGATGGTCAGGTCGCTGGTGCGCATCAGTTCGACGACGGCATCGATCTCTCGTTCGTCGTGGAACGATCCCGAGGGCGGGAGGCCCGTGACCGTGGTTGAGCCACTCATGACTAATGATCTTAGACATATTCCTACTCCATGTCCACGTGTTCCGACTAGAATCGAGTCCATGGCCACGACGCCCACGTCCGTGCCGGACACGGCGACCGACCAGGCTCCCCGTCACTCCCGCAAGCGTGGGCTCACCCACGTCGACGTGGTGGCGGCCGGACTCGCCGTGGTCGACGGCGCAGGGGTCGACGGACTCAGCCTCGTGGCCGTGGCCGCACACCTCGACGTGCGCTCCCCCTCGCTCTATGCCCACGTCGACGGGCTGGCCGGGCTGCGCCGGGATCTTGCCCATGCCGCCACGGTCGAGTTCGGCGAGGTCCTCCGGGACGCCGTGCTCGGACGCAGCGACGAGGCGGCCGTCCGGTCCTTCGCCGAGGCCTACCGCGCCTGGGCCACCACCTTCCCCGGCCGCTACGACCTCACGCTCACGCCGATCCATCCAGACGACGCCGAGCGACGCGCCGGCGCCCGCCTGGCGCTCGGGGCCATCCAGGCCGTGATCCGCGGCTTCGGACTCGACGACGCCGACGCCGTCAAGGCCGGGCGTTCGCTGCGTGCGGCCATGGACGGCTTCACCCGGCTCGAGAACCTCGACGTCATGGGCCGCGGCGACCACGACGCCGAGTTCGCCTTCCTCGTCGACCTGCTGGTCGACGGGATCCGCTCCAGCGCCGGGGTGCCGTCCTCCTGAATCCCTGCGAGATACTGGTGGGGTGCCAGCGCCGCCCACCGACCCCTTCGACCTGACCGGCCGGGTCGCCGTCGTGACGGGGGGCAGCCGCGGCCTCGGCCGCAACATGGTGCTGGCGTTCGCCGAGCACGGCGCAGACGTCGTGGTCGCCAGTCGCAAGGCCGACAACTGTGCTGCGGTGGCGGCCGAGGTCGAGGAACGGTGGGGGCGTAGAGCACTGCCAGTGGCCTGCCACGTAGGCCACTGGGACCAGGTCGACCATCTGGCCGAGACGGCTATGGACGAGTTCGGGAGAGTGGACGTGCTCGTCAACAACGCCGGCATGTCACCCCCCTACGACAACCTGACGTCGGTGGGCGAAGACCTCTACGACAAGGTCATGGACGTCAACCTCAAGGGCGTCTTCCGCCTCTCGGTGGTGCTCGGCACCCGGATGAAGGCGGCCGGTGGCGGCTCCATCGTCAACGTGAGTTCGGTGGCGGCCGTGCAACCCACCCCGGCCGAGGTGGTGTACGCCATGGCCAAGGCCGGCGTGAACAACCTGACGTCGTCACTGGCCCGGGCGCTGGGCCCAGAGGTTCGCGTCAACTGCCTGATGCCGGGTCCGTTCCTGACCGACATCGCCCAGGCCTGGGACCTCGAGTCGTTCGCGAAGGCAGCCCGGACCCGTATCCCACTGGGACGCGGCGGTGAGCCGCACGAGATCGTCGGGGCAGCCCTGTACCTGGCGTCGGATGCCTCCAGCTTCACTACGGGCAGCGTGCTCAAGGTGGACGGGGGCCTCGCCTGAGCGCGTCGGACACGGCATACGACCGGAGGTCCGGTCGAACCTCAGTCGACCCCGTCACCGAGTGGGAACGAGGTGCGGTGGCAGACCGGGCGCAGCGCGAAGCTGGACACCAATCGGGCCACACCCGGCAACTGGGCCAGGTGCGTGCGATGCAGCACCTCGTAGTCGGCCACGTCGGCCACCACGACGTGGACCAGGTAGTCGAACTCCCCCGCCATGAGGTGGCAGCTCATGATCTCGGGACGCTCCGCCACCGCCACCTCGAAGGCCTCGAGGGTGGACTCGTCCTGTCCCGACAGGGTGATCTCCACGAAGACGTCCGTCCCGAGGCCCACCCGCGCGGGGTCGAGCAATGCGGCGTAGCGGTCGACCACGCCCGACTCCTCGAGGCGGCGGACCCGCCGCAGGCAGGCCGACGGCGACAGGTGGACCGCCTCGGCCAGGTCCACGTTGGCCATCCGGCCGTCCTGCTGCAGGAGCCGCAGGATCGCACGATCCACATGGTCGAGGTCCAATGGCGCTTCATTCATGTGCTGAAGTCTACTTCTACGCAACTTGATTGCGTAGAATCCTCCACCTGGCCCCCACTCGGCAATCCCGTGGCGCCCCCGCCGCCGTACGGTTCGCACAGATGCCCGTCGACGCAGCCGGGCCCGACCCTTCCGGGAGCGAACCATGCGCATCGGTGTTCCGAGCGAGATCAAGACCGCAGAGCGACGGGTCGGCGCCACGCCCGCGGTCGTCGGCGAGCTCACCGCCCGCGGCCACGAGGTCGTCGTCCAGACCGGCGCCGGCGAGGGTGCCGGCTTCGACGACGTCGCCTACAAGGAGGCCGGCGCCGACATCGCCGGCTCGGGCGCCGAGGTCTTCGAGTCGAGCGAGATGATCGTCAAGGTCAAGGAGCCGCAGGCGGTCGAGCGGGCCATGCTGCGCCCCCACCACACGCTCTTCACCTACCTCCACCTGGCCGCCGACCGGCCCCAGACCGACGAGCTGCTCGCCAGCGGCGCCACCTGCATCGCCTACGAGACCGTCACCGACGATGCCGGCCGCCTCCCCCTGCTGGCCCCCATGTCTGCCATCGCCGGCCGCATGTCCATCCAGGCCGGCGCCCACGCCCTCGAGGCCACCCAGGGCGGGGCGGGCCTGCTGCTGGGCGGCGTGCCCGGCGTCCGGGCCGCCAAGGTCGTGGTGATCGGCGGCGGCGTGGTCGGCGAGAACGCGGTCGAGATGGCCGTCGGCCTGGGCGCCGACGTCACCGTGCTGGACCGCAGCCCCGCCGTGCTCGACCATCTCGACAAGCGCTTCGGCGCCTCCCTGCGCACCGTCTACTCGACGACCGCCGAACTCGAGGCCTCGGTGCTGGACGCCGACCTCGTGATCGGCGCCGTACTCGTCAAGGGCGCCAAGGCACCACACCTGGTCAGCCGCCAGTTGCTGTCTGGGATGCGCCCCGGCTCCGTGATCGTCGACGTGGCCGTCGACCAGGGCGGCTGCATCGAGACCACCCGGCCGACCACCCACCTCGAGCCCACCTACGTGGTCGACGGCGTCGTCCACTACTGCGTGGCCAACATGCCCGGCGGCGTGCCCCGCACCTCCACCCTGGCCCTCTCCAACGCCACGCTGCCGTTCACGCTGTCGCTGGCCGACAAGGGCGCCGAGGCCGCCCTGCGCGACGACGCCCACCTGCGCAACGGCCTGAACGTGTGCGCCGGCATGGTCACCGACGCCGCCGTGGCCGAGACCTTCGACCTCGACTACGTCGACCCGCTCACCGCCCTCGAGCGCCGCTGAGCGACCACCATCCGCCGGGGCCGCCCCGGCGGGGACCCCTTGGTTGACGGCCACCCGCCGGGGGGCTCGGTTGACGGCCATCCGCCCCGGCGGGGATCCCCTCGGTTGACGGCCACCCGCCCCGGCGGGGACCCCTCGGTTGACGGCCATCCGCCCCGGCGGGTGGCCGTTGCGCGTACCCGGCGCACGCCGCCGTGGCGGATCAGACCAGGTGGGCGGCGATGGCCCGGGCAGCCTCCTCGGCGGTCGACGGTCCGAGCGTCGTGGCCGGCAACGCCAACTCGGCGCGGATCCGGCCCAGCTCCTCCCGGGAGAACGTGCAGTCGCGGTGGACCGGCTCGACGCCGTGCAGCCGGGCGGCGTTGCGGCCGAGGATCCCGGCCTTCACCCCGGGGGTGAGCGCCGGATAGCCAAACGCCTCCTGGAAGGCCTCGGTGATGGCGAACGCCCGGAAGGCCTGGATCTGGTCCTGCGGCGAGCCGTACCAGAGGCAGTCGGTGCCCCACACGACGTTCTCGGGCCCCACGGCGACGAGCAGCTTGCCGAGGACGTGGGCGGCCTGGTCGGGACGGGACATGAGGAACCGCCAGGTGGACCCCAGCTCGGCGTAGACGTTGCGCCCCGGGCCGACCCCGGCCCGCTCCAGGGAGGCGACCAGGCGGTCGACACCGCCGTTCGGCGACGCCGGGTCGTAGGGGCCCTCGGCGACGTCGGCTTCGAAGCCCGAGTGGTACACGACGAAGGAGAGGTCGGGGTTGGCTGCGGCGGCCGGGCCGACGTCGACCGGATCGGCGAAACGCCCGGAGCCTCCGCCGACGCCCCGGAAGCCCTTGTGGACGCACACCACGGGCGGCCCGACGGCACGGACCGCCTCCAGGAACGGGCGTCCGACGGGCACGCCGTCCGGGTCGTGGTCGTCGAGGAAGAACGGGACCGCCGCCGGCAGGTGGGTGTAGGCCTTCCAGGCGACGATCGGGTACCGCTCCCGCACGCCCGCCATGCCCTCGAGCATGGCCGCCGGGTCGCCGAGGTTCGGCATGGCCTGGCCGTGGGCCAGGACGCGGTCCTCGGCGCAGAGGGCGTCCGACATGCGCTGCGTGGCGGCCATCACCTCGGCGGAGAGCGGGTTGTCCGGCCCCGGCACCGGGATGGCCGACAACACGGCAATCGAGGTGTCGCTCTGGAGGAAGAACAGGTCGAGGAACGCCTCGATGGAGAAGCAGGCACGCGGGTCGGCCTCACCGCAGTTCACCTGCGGGAAGATCTGGCCGAGGAATGGCGTGCCGTCCCAGGCCTGGTCCGGGGTGAGGTCGTAGTCGAGCAGGTGGGCCTGGAGGTCCATGACGAACTCGTCGCCGGCCAGGACCTGCTCGGCCACCTCGGGCTCGACGGTGGCCTCCGGCGGGACCTCGTAGGTGCCCCCCGTCGTGGTGGGCGGCAGCGTCGTCGTGGTCGTGCTCGACGTGGTGGTCGTGCTCGACGTGGTGGTCGTGCTCGTGGTACTGGTGGTGCTGGTCGTCGTGGAGGTCGTCGTTCGGGTGGCGCGTTCCGCCGAGGCGCAGGCGTCGAGGACCATCAGCGTGAGCGCCGAACCGCCCAGGGAGGCCAGGAAGCGTCGGCGCGACATCCCGAGACGGCGGGACAGGACGTCGGCCTCCTGGTTGGAACGCCGGATGGCCTCGCGCACCACCGGCGACGCCGGCGGCGGGACGAACTCGCCGTTGGCCGCAGGCCCCAACTTGATCGGGAGCCCCCCGTGGGGGTCGCGTCGCCGTCGCACCCCACGATCATGCCCCATCGGCGGGAACCCGTCCGCGGCTAGCGTCCGGCCATGGCCCGCCCCGTCGACGTCGTCGTGGTGGGCGGCGGGATCCTGGGCCTGGCCACCGCACATGCCGTGCTCCAACGACTCGAGGGGGCGTCGGTGGTCGTACTGGAGAAGGAGGCCGAGGTCGCCACCCACCAGACGGGCCGCAACAGCGGCGTCGTCCACTCCGGCATCTACTACGCCCCCGGTTCGCTCAAGGCCCGGCTGGCCGTCGAGGGGGGCGATCGGCTGCTGGCCTTCTGCGAGGAGCACGGGATCGCCCACGACCGCTGCGGGAAGCTGGTGGCCGCCGCGGGCGCCGGGGAGGACGCCCGACTGCACGACCTGGCCGAACGGGCCCGCGCCAACGGCGTTCCCGTCGCCGAACTGGCGCCCGGGGCCGCCCGGGAACACGAGCCGCACCTGCACTGCACGTCGGCCCTGCACGTGCCGTCGACGGGGCGGGCCGACTTCGGGGCGGTGGCCCGGCGCCTGGCGGACCTCGTCGCCGGAGCCGGCGGCTCCGTGCGGACCGGCGTGCGGGTGACCGGAGGACACCCTGCCGTAGACGGCTGGGCGCTCGACACCGATGCCGGCCCGATCGCCGCCGGGTTCCTCGTGGGCTGTGCCGGGCTCCAGGCCGACCGGCTGGCCCGCCGCACCGGGCACGACCCGGGGGTCCGGATCGTCCCGTTCCGCGGCGAGTACCTCGACGTGCTGGCGCCGTCGGCCGACCTGCTCCACGGCCTCGTCTACCCGGTGCCCGACCCCCGCTTCCCGTTCCTCGGGGTCCACCTGACCCGCAGCCTGGACGGCCACGTCCACGCCGGACCCAACGCCGTGCTGGCCCTCGCCCGCGAGGGCTACGGGCGCTGGTCGCTGTCGCCGCGTGACCTCGCCGAGACCCTCGCCTGGCCGGGGACGGGTCGGCTCATCGGCCGCTACTGGCGACCGGGCCTCGACGAACTGCGGCGCTCGCTCAGCCGCCGACGCTTCGTCCGGGCGGCGCAGCGGCTGCTTCCCGACCTCGACGCCGCCGACTTTCGGCGCGCCCCGTCGGGCATCCGGGCCCAGTCACTCGACCGGCAGGGCTCGCTGGTCGACGACTTCCACCTGGTGGACGGTGACCGCGCCGTCCACGTGGTGAACGCCCCCTCCCCGGCCGCGACGGCATCACTGGCCATCGGAGAGATGGTCGCCGACCGGGTGGCCGGACGGATCACCCGGCCCTGAGCCGGGCCTGACGCACGCCCCGCCGGCGTGCGTCAGGTCGAAATTGGGCCCCTTGACCGGGGCGTCGGACTCAGCCCAGCGAGGCCAGGAAGGCTGATGCCTCGTCGGTCGCCAGCCATGCCTGCGTGGCAGCCGTGGCCGCAGCCTCCTCGGCGGCGGCGATGGCGTTGAGGAAGGTGGTCGCATTGTCCGTGGCCAGCCACTCCTCGGTGGTGCTCGGCCCGACGCCGAGGTAGTTGGCGGCCTCGGTGGTGCCCAGCCAGACCGTTGCGGCGGCCTCCTCCTCGGCCTTGGTCGGCAGGCCCAGGAAGCGACGGCCCTCGGCGCTGTCGGCCCAGGCCGCTGCGGCCTCCTCTTCGGCCTTGGTCGGCAGACCCAGGAACCGGCGCCCTTCGGCGCTGTCGACCCAGGCTTCGACCTCGGCGGCTTCGGCAGCGACCTGGTCGGCCGCTTCCTGGCCCGCGAAGGCGAGGATGGCGAGGAAGTCCTGGGCGCTGTCGGTCGCCAACCAGGCGTTGACCTCGCCGGCCGACGGACCGGTCTGGACGGCCGTGCTGGCCGTGGAGGCCGAACCGGTGCCGACGGCGTTGATGGCCGAGACCCGGAACGAGTAGCTGGCGCCCGAGGTCAGGTCGCTGTAGGTGGCGGTGACCGCCGTGGAGGCCGTGTTCGCCGTGGCCGTCGTCCAGGTGGTGCCGGCGTCGACGGTCTGCTCGACCTTGTAGCCGGTGATGGCGGAGCCTCCCGTGGAGGATGGAGCCGTCCAGGTCACGGTGGCCGAGGTGCCGTCGGCGGTTGCGGCAACCGAGGTCGGTGCGCCCGGCGTCGTCACGGGGACCACGGCGGCGCTGGCCGTCGAGGCGGTGCCGGTGCCCTGGGCGTTGACCGGGCTGACCCGGAAGGTGTAGCTGGTTCCGTTCGTGAGGCCCGTGACCGTCGCCGAGGCGGTGGTCGAGGTGCCGTCGGCGAAGGTGGTCCACGTGGTGCCCGAGTCCGACGAGTACTCGACGGTGTAGTCGGTGATGGCCGACCCGCCGTTGTCGGTGGGCGCCGTCCAGGTCAGGGCGACCTGGGTGTCGCCGGCCGTACCGGCCACAGATGTCGCGGCGGTCGGCGTCGTGACGGGCGTGGCCGACGCTGTCGCCGAAGCGGAGCCGGTACCGACGACATTCACTGCGCTGACCCGGAACGTGTAGGCGCTGCCGTTGGTTAGCCCGGTGACCCGCAATGACGCCGCCGTGGAGGCGTCGTGGCTGAACGCGGTCCATGTGGTGCCCGAGTCCGACGAGTACTCGACGGTGTAGTCGGTGAT
>LUMW01000117.1_pt1 | contig 22751 bp, 20 predicted proteins | sample 729761 | NCBI WGS metagenome assembly LUMW01 (sample SAMN03860302, study PRJNA289734) | marine metagenome | biome: seawater column; feature: ocean; material: water; isolation source: Red Sea water column Station 192 - depth 500m | place: Saudi Arabia: Red Sea | collected 2011-10-15 | depth 500 m
GACTTTCCAGTTTAACAATGAAGAAATTGATGCCATGCAAGCATTGCTCTTGCAAGAGGATTTACCGGATGAATCACGCGTACACGTCTACAATGCTCTGGCGGTAAGCAGCTATTGCCTCATCTTGGCGACCAATGGTTTTTAGATGATGAGCCATACTCGAGAATGCTCCTGGTTTTTCAGGACTCAATTCAATCGCTTGTTTGTAAGCAATAATGGCTTCTTCATGGCGTCCTGCTGATCCGATCACGCCCGCATACATCATATGAGACTCTGGACTATCTGGGGTAATTCTCAACAGTTCAAGGGCGCTTTCTGTGGCCTCATCTAACTTGTCTTGTTCTTTTTGTGCATTGACTAAATCGATCCAGGCACGGGCATAATCAGGGGCATTTTTAAGAGCATGCTTTAAAAATATTTCTGCTTCATGATAACGCTCATGGTCCATGGCAATTCGAGCCAAGAGTCGAGCTGCTTCAACGTGATTGGGATCTCTTTTTAAAATACTGCGATAAATGTCCTCTGCTTCATTGCTCTGGCCCGCTTCTTGATGCTCGAGTGCTTGACTCATTTCATCCTCAAATGACATGCGTATTTTCGGTGATCCACTACGATTCTGTTCTCTTGCTTGATTTAATTGCCGAAGTTCATATTGCATGGCTTTGGCTTGCTCAATCTTTTCATTGATATGAGGACGGTTAGGATCCAATTGGAGAGCATTCTGATATTCTTTAAGTGCCCGATCAGGCTTGCCTTGGATAGTCAAAAGATCGCCATAAGTCTCTCTTGCAATTGAAAAATCGGGGGCTATTACCACTGCTTTATCAAGATTCTTTTGAGCATCTTCAAATAATCGTAGTGCAATGTTGGCGCGCGCGCAGAGACAAAGCAAGTTTATATCTTTGGGAAATCTCTGGAGTGTTACGTTGCAAACAGTAAGACACATTTTTGCATCTCCAGATTTGAGATAAGAGAATGCTTGATTAAACGCTTGTCGTTGATTTAATTTATTTGAAATGGCTCGGCCCTCATATTCCACTCATATTAGGTGTTCATCATAGCCCTAGTAAAACTCCTGCTTATTATAAATTATTCATCTCCTTATAATTCAGACTTGTAGATCATAAAGGAACCTTATACCTTTAGTTCATCATAATTAGCAAACATATTAGAGATCTAGGAAAGTTAATAATAAATTGAAAAATTTTAGAAAAGCTCTTAGTACTCAGAATTTTGTAATCACATCTGAAATCTTTCTCACGCCTGAGACGGATAGCAAGAGCATTCAAATGCAAGCAGATATTCTTCGTGATTATGTCGATGCAATACTGATCACAGACAATCAATCTGGACGTATCCATATGTCAACTTTGGCCGCAGGAGCACTGCTTATGAATGCTGGAGTGGATCCAATTGTTCAATTAAGCTGTAGGAATCGAAACCGCATTTCACTGTTAAGTGATTTACTCGGTTGCACAGCATTGGGTATCACCAGCATATCTCTTGTGCGCGGAGATCGAGTGCCAGACGATTTCCAACCAAGACCAAAAGCCATTATGGATGTCAATGCAACCGAACTGATTCGGATTGCTAACATAATGAAAAATGATGAAAAAATTGCATCTCAAGGAAATTTTTTTCTTGGTGGTGTGGTGACTGCTCACGCACCAAAGCCAGGATGGCCCGCAAAAAACATAACTGAGAAAATAGATGCTGGCGCCCAGTTTGTCTTCACACACACCTGCTTGGATTTGGATTTATTGCGAACTTATATGCAGCGTTTAGGAGAAACCAAGCTTTTGTGGAGTTGTCATGTGGTCGCAGGAATCGTACTGTTAAGCTCGGTAGAAGATGCACAGTGGGTAAGTAAAAACAGACCCAATGTTATTATTCCCAATGACATCATTGCACGTTTAAGGGATGCAAAAAATCCTGAACAAGAAGGCATAGAAATCTGTGCTGAACAATTGCAAGAACTATCAAAAATACCTTCGATATCTGGTGCCCATATTATTGCTTCTGAAAAGTTAACAAACATACCCATCGCTATTAGCAAATCAGGCATCTGTAAAGAGAATGTAGCAAACTAGAAATCTACTATAAAAAAGTGTCTTAAAGGATTCCCTATCAGTTAGCTGCAGGCAATTTCTCAATTTCTCCGAGTGGCACATAATCAAAAATGAAAGTGATCCGATCTTCGTTCCCTTTATTTGTCACAGAGTGTGTTTTTTGATTATTAATTTCATATGCTTCACCAACTTTAAATCTATAGGGTTTACCACTGATGTTGAACCGCACACGGGGATTGGTCGTAATTGGCACATGAATGCGGTGTCCACAATGAAATGACGGGTGTTTGTCCCAATGCGGTGTAATATTCTTTCCCGCGAGAAGCTTGGCCGCCATTGCTCTGATAACTGTCCCCCCTGGTGAATAATGGTTTTCAATAATGTTATTCATTAAGGGCAGCGCAACGTTAGCAAGACGATCCCAACCTACTTCCCGTGTCACCTTTATATCAGGCCACCGACTTGTATCCACAAAGATCATCAAAATTGATTTGGTTGCGGTATGGACCTCGTATTCGTCTTGTCTATATTGGTCTTCTTCCCAGGCGACATCTTCTAGAGCCAAAATTGTTTCACGCAGATCAGTGACATCTATAGATCCAAGTTCTCTGATTGGGGTATCGATATTCATACGCTGTTACCAGTGACCATGATTCGCCATCGAAGCCCATGGTTCTTGGATCGATAATGGACTGCCAGCTTGAAGGAGTTCTATGGAAATATTATCTGGCGAACGAACAAAGGCCATTCGCCCATCTCTTGGGGGACGATTTAAGGTAATGCCAGCATCCATAAGTTTTTGACAGGTGGCATAGATATCTTCTACTTGAAATGCAAGATGACCAAAATTTCTACCTTCTGTGTAGACTTCTGAATCCCAGTTATAGGTAAGCTCTACCATACCTTCACTGTTCTCTGAGGTGCCCAAAAAAACTAGAGTGTAACGACCAGCTTCATTATCCATTTTTTTTAAGACAACGAGTCCAAGGTGATCACAAAAAAATTCCAAAGACTCTTCCAAATTGCTTACTCTGACCATTGTGTGCAAGTAGTTCAACATCATTCACGTATAGAATTTCTTTAAATTATCAATCATTATAATGCTTCATTTTGATCAAGTAGCTTTTTTCCTAGAATGAACGATTACGACATAATCAGTTTTGACCTCGATGATACTCTTTGGCCTGTTAAGCCTGTTATCGATCATGCAGAATCAACACTCTATCAGTGGTTTGGGAAAAAATATCCCAAAGTAACCAAAAAATACACTCAGGAGGATATTAGAATATTTCGCAAACCGATATTGGATGAGTTTGAGGACATGATGCATGACCTCACTTTTGTGCGAAGACAAGTTATTTTGAGAATTGCTAATTCTTGTGATTATCCTGAAGACATGGTTGATGAAGCAATGACCATATATAAGAAGGCAAGAAATGCAGTGACTTTTTATGATGATGTTCTGCCGAGTCTAGAAAAGCTTCACAAGATATTTTTATTGGTTGCAGTAACAAACGGTAATGCCGACATTGAGCGTATTGGAATCAGTCAATTTTTTGAGCATGTTTTTCGATCAGTAGAACTAGGCATTGCAAAACCAAATCCCGGAGTATTCATTGCAGTAGCTGATTTTTTTCAAGTAAAACCAGAACGCATCCTTCATATTGGAGATGATCCTGTGAGAGATATTCAGGCCGCTCAATATCATGGTATGGAGACAGTCTGGTTGAATAGAGAAAATCAGAAATGGCCTAAAGACATGCAGCGCCCTGGCCACATTGTGAATAATCTTTTTGAATTCGTTGATTTGTTAATGTAGTTAGAAAAAAACTTGCAAGGTATAATACGCCAAATCAAATGAGTAAATTACAAACCAGTAGTGGTCTAAAGTATAAAAATCAACAAGGCGTTGTTGCTATTAAGGATGGCGTTAAAAAATCTTTAGATAGTCTACCTATACCTAGCCAACCAAAACCAAAATGGTTAAAAGTGTCAATTCCATCCGGTGAGAATTACCATGAGTTGCTTCAAAATGTTCGAACACACGACTTAAATACAGTGTGCGAGGAATCTAAATGTCCAAATCTTGCAGAGTGCTGGAGTCATAAGACGGCGACCTTGATGGTTTTGGGGAATGTATGTACCAGAGCTTGTAAATTTTGTGCAGTCGATACAGGCAATCCACATAGTTGGCTGGATCCTATGGAGCCCTATAAAACTGCTCAGAGTGTTGCGTTTATGAAGTTGCAGTACGTTGTTTTAACATCTGTTGATAGGGATGATTTAAAGGATGGGGGCGCGAACCATATTGCAAATTGCGTTAGGCAAATAAAAATGAGGAATCCAGATGTAGTGGTGGAGGTACTGTCTCCAGATTTTGCCGGATCCAAGGACAGTTTGGATGTATTGCTTGCCAGTGGTTTGGATGTTTTTTCGCAAAACATTGAGACTGTGGATCGACTCACTTACTTTGTCCGCGATCCTAGGGCAGGATACAGACAAACGCTCAATATGTTGGAACACAGCAGTAAGAAAAATATGATTACTAAATCAGGAATGATGTTAGGTTTGGGGGAAACAACAACTGAAGTGGTTGCTACTATGCAAGACCTTTGTTCCGCTGGAGTAAGCATATTAACACTCGGTCAATATCTTCGTCCCACGAAATACCATGTTGCTATGAAACGGTTTGTTACCCCAGAAGAATTTCATCGGTATGAGCAAATTGGTTTTGAACTGGGTTTCAAAGAAGTTGTTGCAGGACCATTGGTAAGGTCCAGTTACCGTGCAGAACGATCTTTTTTAAGCCTTTCGAATTGAGCATAAAATGACAAGTAAAAAGCATACTTGGATTCTCTTGGGCACTCTTTTTTTCTCAATGATTTACACGCCATTTGTTGAGACTGCTTTATTGGTTAGTGAAAGAGAAATAGAGATAGAATCACAGAAAGCTTGGGAGCAGATGTTGGCCCAAAATCCACTTTCACGTGATTTAAGGAAAAGGTCATTGGTTCGTTGCGTTGCAAACAACATCATCAAACAGTTAGATGAGCCTTATCGAAGTATTGACTGGGAAATCAAGTTGTTTGAAAATCCTGGAGTTAATGCTTTTGCAATGCCGGGTGGGAAAATGGGAGTCTTTTCTGGGCTTTTTGATGTGGCTGAAGGCCAGGATGAATTGGCAACAGTGATCGGTCATGAGATCGCTCATGTGACCATGAAACATTCCTATGAGAGGGCTAAGCGTGATATGAGAACTCAAATTGGAAGCACAATTGGCATGGCAGTTTTAATGGGGAATGTGGCCAATCAAACCATTACTAGTCAAGCAGAGCTCAACCAAATAAATAACCAAATAAATAGCATAAATATGATGTCTCAAATTTTTGCCGAGTATGGATTAAATCTACCTTTTAGCCGAAGTCAGGAAAAAGACGCTGACAAAGCAGGTTTGTTGTATATGGCAAGGGCTGGATTTAACCCCTTGGCGAGCTTAGCTTTGTGGAAAAAGATGAAAAACGAAGGCAATCGACCGAATTTAGAATTTGTATCATCTCACCCTTCTGACAAAAAAAGAATCAATGGTCTTTCCAGTCAGTTGTCTAAAACACTCAGCGAATACAATGCCATTGAAAGAAAACCCAATTGTGGTTATTCAAAATGATTCCTCTTGGCGATGAAAATCCAACGCGTTCGAAGCCTGTAGTCACTATCACGTTGCTGGTAATTTGTTGTTTAATCTATCTTTGGCAAATGAGTTTAGGCCAAGAAGGCCAAAGGGCTGTTTATGCTTTAGGCGTAATCCCAGCTAGATTGCTCGAGGGCGGAGCATTACCTGTTAGCCTGCAATGGGTAAGCGCTGAAATGACGGTGATAACCTCAATGTTTTTGCATGGGGGATTTATGCATCTAGCAGGAAACATGCTTTATCTGTGGATTTTTGGTGACAACGTCGAAGACATTTTAGGCAAGGTTCCTTTTATTTTATTTTATCTAGCTTGCGGAATTATTGCTGTGTTTACCCAAGCAATACCAGAACCAGATTCTACGATTCCTATGATTGGAGCGAGCGGGGCTATTTCCGGGATACTGGGCGCCTATGTGGTTTTCTTTCCCAAGCATAAAGTAAGAGTGGCGATACCATTTGGATTTTTTATCCAAGTTTTACGCCTTCCGGCCTTTGTCGTTTTATTGTTCTGGTTTATATTTCAATTAATTAATAGCGCAGGTGCAGGCACAGGTGGAGGAGTTGCTTTTCGTGCACACATCGGAGGCTTTGTAGCTGGTTTGGTGCTTGGACCTATGGTTGCTGTATTAACTAGACGCCTCAGGAAAACTAATGAATCGAATTACTAAGGAGAAAACAATGTTTAAGTCTATTTACCAAACTCTCATCATTGTGAGTGTTGCACTTGGTTTGCTTCAATCAGAACCAACTAGTGCACATTCACTGGAAACTATTATTTCTGGTGAGCATCGATCGGATGCCAATAAGGCCAGAGATATTTACAGGCATCCCAAACAAACTTTGGAATTTTTTGGTCTGCAAGAAGATATGACTGTGGTTGAAATATGGCCCTCAGGAGGTTGGTATGCTGAAATTATTGCGCCTTACCTTAACGAATCGGGACAATATATCTCTGCAGGATACGATCCTAATGACGAAAGTCCCTATTTTCGTGCAAGGGCGGCTGAGTTTATGGATCGACTCAACCAGAATCCGAATCTTTACAGCAATGTGCAGCATAATATTCTTAAACTTCCAGACAGAATAGGAATTGCTGAGCCCAACTCGGCTGATATGGTGCTGACTTTCAGAAACGTCCATAACTGGATGGCAAACGGCCATGCTGAAGCAGTTTTTGAAGGCTTTTTTAAAGCACTCAAACCAGGTGGTATTTTAGGTGTTGTTGAGCATAGAGGGGATGCTTCTGTGCCGCAAGATCCTGGGGCCAAATCAGGTTATGTTAACCAGAACTATACAATTGCTTTGGCAAGAAAGGCTGGATTTATTTTTGAAGCATCTTCTGAGATCAATGCAAATCCTAAAGACACCAAGAACCATCGAGACGGTGTCTGGACACTTCGTCCCACTTATAGCAGCCTGAGCGAAGCAGAAAAAAAGGACTATTCTGATATCGGGGAAAGCGACCGATTTACTTTAAAATTCAGAAAACCAGAATAACCAATTCCCACCTAGTGATGCGTATTTTAATATTGGTTTGCTGCTTACTGGTTTCGGTTGCTGAAGCAGAAGAAGAGCCAATTGTGATTATTATCTCCATGGATGGTGTTCCTCATTACATAGCAGATAACCCCTTATTAACTGCTTTTAAGCGTATGGAAAAATATGGAATAAAGGCTGATCATTTAACTCCCGTCTATCAATCAACGACCTATCCCTCTCATGTTTCTATGGCAACTGGTGTTTATCCTGATCGACATGGGATTCTTCACAATTCTTTTATAGATACCCAACAAGGTCGATTTAATTACGATGCTGATGCCAACTGGATTGAAGTGCCACCCATATGGGTGTTGGCTGAGCAACAAGGCATCAAGTCGGCTATTTTTTTCTGGATAGGCTCTGAAACCGATTGGCATGGTGTCGGAGCCTCTTATCGCAAAGCCCCCTTTGATCCCAATATCAAAGAAGAACAAAAAATAGAGCAGATCCTTAAATGGGTTGATATGGATAAGGCCAATAGACCCAGGTTGATTATGAGTTACTGGGATGGGACCGATGATCTGGGACACATGGATGGTCCAGAAAGCTCTAGAGTTTCTCAACAGCAGTTGCGACAAAATAAACTGTTACAGGATTTGATAACTGCTATTGATGACAGGGAAGCCTGGGGACACATTACACTTATCGTGGTCAGTGATCATGGGATGACAGAAGTGACTAACTACATCAATTTAGAGCAATTATTGGGAACCTCAGGCATCAAAGCTAGAATTTCAGCGGGACCTGCAGTGGCACATATTTTTTTGCAAGCAGGTGACATCAAGCAAGCTAAAGATTTTTTAAGTAAACAAGAACATCTTGTGGCTCATAGAAAAAAAGATCTTCCAGATTCATTCCACCTTAATCACCCATCAAGAACTGGTGATATTGTAGTGACTACAGCAGCTCCCAATATGTTTTCAAGTTTTGGTCAACCGAAAGGTATGCACGGTTATCGACCGGAAACACCGGATATGTGGGGTATTTTTTACGCCCTAGGAGCGGCTGTTGTGCCTAAAAAAATAGGACCAATTCATCAAGTGGATGTTGCGCCAACAATAGCAAATATATTAGGTATTGAGATGCCAGATCATATTCAAGGTAAGGCTGTTAAACTAGGAGAGTAAGTTGTTCATCAGCTAGCCAAGAATCCAACCGTACTGATTGTTACTTGGACGACCACCTTCTTGCAGATAAATTTCTTTTAATTGTGCCATTCTATCTGTCGAAATCTGACGTCTGGTTTCAGCAACATCAATTTGATAGATTTTTGCTGCATTGAGCCCGAGAATTTTTGCCTTGTCTTCATCTGTAATTGCAGCATAGCCAAATTTTTCCTGCATCTCTTCAGGAATTTGGAACCGTCTTAATGCTTCTATTTGCCATTGTGGGGAGCCCCACCAAATTGAATCGGTACCAAATAAAACATGGTCAGAGCCAAATGCTTTTATAATTTGACCCAAAAGGTGGGCACAGATTCTAGGATGGGTAATCACTGTGTGTCCAAATGTTGTCCCTAGCTCCATATAAACATTCGTCATAGCAGGATTATTGATTCGGTCTCGACACAAATCAGTCGTCCATTGCAGGTAACCCGTGTCATTCAATGACATATCTTCACTAGGTAGACTGGGATTGTCAGACTTGAATCCTGAATGATAAACAACGATATTGAGATCCGGGTGATCTAATGAAACTTTTTTGATGTCCCTGGGATTGGTGTAATCAGTCACCCCGGGTTTCAAATTCTGGTTAAATGGGAGCCCCTTATGAACGTTGATTGTATTTTTACCCCAGCTTTTGATTTTCTCATAAAACGGATAGATCAGTTCTTCATCATCCATCCACCAAGAATACTCACCGCGCATGTTGAAAACACCGGTATAAAACTTCCATGCATCTATGTTCAGTTCCAATGCTTGTCGTTCAGCTTCCTCAAGAAAGTTTGGGTAATAAGGTGCAATGGGCCCATGACACACCATCCTTTGGGAACCTGACATTGCATTGACGGTATTTCTAGCAGTAACCATTTCGTCAACATTGATCACATCGAACAATTTAGACGCCACCCCACTCAAACACGCAACTGAAACTTCACTGTCTAGAAAGACTTCCTTGACATAATTATCAAAGGTTAAATCACCTTTTTTAGGTTCTCTGCCTCGGAGCTCTTGGTTGAATTTCCATGCCATCATTTTTCCTCTAAAGAAGAGAGGCTCTGTTTTACCTGTTGCCACATGGTGGGTTTGTACATCAAAGATAAATTCTTTTTTTGGCCACAGCTCTGCGTAAGCGGAAGGGTCCGAAGTTTCTTCAGCATGGATGCTAAAATATTTACCAAACACTTGGTTCATAGCTAAAAAAGCCACGGCCATGCCACTGGATGTTTTCAGGAAATCTCGGCGATTAAGCCCTGTTTTTTTTCCATATTGAGAAGCCAAGGTTTGAATCAACGCTTCAACTTGTTTTTGTTGTTTCGTTTGAGGTGTAGGCAAAAACTCTTCATTTGAAACCACTTGCGTGGGTATGGGTGAGGGTTTGTCTTCTATTTGATCACGGTGAAATTTTTTGATCCACATTCGTTTAATCCCTATTTTGATGGTGCTGTTGCACCTTGGATTGCAACTCGATGCATCAAGCGATGCGCTTGTCCAAAATCAAAAATTCCTTTGTGAGCAGTGCATCTGTTGTCCCAGAATGCAATTGAGTTATTTTCCCATTTGAAACGGCAATAGAGTTCAGGTTTTTGAATATGCTGTTGGAGAAATTCTTTCAATGTTTTATTTTCTTCTTCTGTTAACTCTTTGAAATGAGAAATCAACAGTTCACTGTAGAACAGACATTTTTTTCCTGTCTCTGGATGTCTGCAAACCAAAGGGTGTTCACCCGGAGGTGTTGCTTTTCTAGCCATTTCATAACCTTTAGCGCCATATGTTTCTAACACAGCAGTTAAATTTTTATGAAAATTGTCATGAATCGCGGTGAGACCTGAACATAATTTCTGCATAGGTTTTGATAACAATTCATACGCAGCATACAAGTTAACCCAAGCTGTGTCGCCTCCAACATCCGGAACATCAAGTGCGTACAGTACAGCACCTTTTAAGGGTTTTTTCATGAAAGAAGCATCAATGTGCCAAGTAACGTCTGAGACAATTCCATCATAAAGTCCGGGATATTCTTGGACGTAAACGTTGGGATAACCATCGAGCGTTGGCATATAACCAGGTCCCTGCAACTCTCCGAAATTCTTGGTGAATGCTACATGTTGTTCTGGTGTTAACAACTGATTTCTAAAAAAAAGTACTTGGTGTTCCAGCCAAGCTGACTTGACTTCTTCCAATGCTTTTTTGGCCAAAGGTTTACTGAGATCAACGCCGGAAACTTCAGCCCCAAGTGCTCCTGAAATAGGTTTAATTTTAATAATGTTGTATTTCATGACTATTTATCTTTCACTAGATTAAACCTAAAAATTATCCAAGACAAATCACAATTAAGTATTGTTTTTCTGAATGGGCCTGATCAAGAAAACATTTATAATAGCTATCAGTGAGACGATTGTAACTATTGAAAATGGTAATAAATAACTGCCAGTATCTGTTTTAATTTGGCTCAATAAATTGGTGCCTAGGGCGGCACCCATGCCATCAACAAATGTGATGATGCCAAGAATTCTACCTAAATAAGCTGGACCAAATATTTCGACCGCCACCAGTTGAATCATGCTAAAACTGCCACCAAATCCCAAGCCAAAGACCACTGTGAATAGACCCAATTTTGTAGGATTCTTTGTCAGCGAAATTTGATTGGAGTCGAAATCAAATAACAATAAAGTACCTAAAAACAGGATGATGGAAGTGATCAGCAAAACCGTTCTTTTTGGAACGATGTCACTGATGGCGCCGAAAGCAAATTTTCCAATAAAACTGAACCAGAATAATGTAGAGAAAAGAAATACCGCTTGTTGAGGAGAAAATGCAGCTTCTTGTTCAAAAAAGATAGTAATTTGACTGTTGAGCCCTTGGATCGAAAACCAAAGACAAGCTGATCCAATTCCTAGGCACCATAAGGCCCTTGATTTCAATGCAGTCAGTAAAGTGACACTTGCTATGCCATTATCGGAAGGCTCTAATATTTTAGGTAAACCGTCTGGAAACAAACCCAGATTAGAAGGTTTTTCTTTAATAAAAGTATAAGCAGGTATCACTGCAAACAGCCAAAAGAGGATGCTGAGTAATCCAAAACCCCATCGCCAACCCAACTCTGGATCATTGACTATCGGTGAAATCATTAATGGCAGGATCGCACCGCCTAAACTGGAGCTAGCTACCAGCATTCCAATCACTTTGCCTCGATGTTTTACGAACCAGTTTGAGACGATAATAACGTTGACTACCAAGCCGGATAAGACCAGACCAATAGCCAACAAGAAATGCAGTCTGTAGAGATCAGATATAGAGTCAGAAAAGGAATAGAGACTGTATGTGACAGCCATCAGAACAATTCCTATCCGCATTATTCTTAATGCACCGAACTTATCAATCAGCATGCCAGCGAAAGGTGCAAATAAGGAAGCAAAAAGAAGAGTAATGGTGACTGTCAGACTAATTTCTGCTTCATTAGAGCCAAACTCTTCCATCAATCTAGGGAAGAGTGTTTGAGGGACAAATAAAGTCATTGCGTTGGTAAAGAAATAAATTGAAGTACAGCCTATGGCGACAAACCATCCATAGAAAAACTGAGCTTTGTTATCATCCATTTACAATACTTCCGTGTAAAAATTGATCGTTTACTATGCGTTCTTCGTTTGGCTCTTAATCTTTGATCATTGATTACAAACGACTGCTATAATGCCTAATATGAGAAAGGATTCTATTGCAATAATCAATGCCAATATTGTCAATGAAGGTTCAATTTTTCAAGGAGACTTGCTCATAAAAGGTGGTCGGATTATAAAAGTCGAGCCTTCCATTCATATCCCAGAGGGTACACAAGTTATTGATGCCAAAGGTAAATACCTCTTGCCTGGCCTCATCGACGACCAAGTGCACTTCCGAGAGCCTGGATTGACACATAAAGGTGGAATATTGTCGGAATCTGCTGCTGCAGTTGCTGGTGGTGTCACCAGTTTTATGGATATGCCCAATGTTAAACCGGCAACAACAACCCGAGAATTGTTGGCTCAAAAATATGCATTAGCCGCAGGGAAGGCTTATGCAAATTACGCTTTTTATTTGGGTGCAAGCAATACTAATATTGATGAAATCAAACAATTACAAACTGGAGAGACATGCGGTGTAAAGGTTTTCATGGGTTCTTCTACCGGCAACATGCTGGTTGATGATTCGCAAGCTCTGGAGGATATTTTTTCCCAATGTCCAGTACTCATTGCAACTCATTGCGAAGACAACCCAACGATTGAAAGAAATATGGCAGAAGCACGTAGGCGATATCCTGAAGGTGATATTCCGGTGTCTGAGCATCCTATTATACGATCCGTAGAGGCTTGTTATAAATCGTCCTCCAAAGCCGTGATGCTTGCTAAAAAATACGATAGCAAATTGCATGTATTGCATCTAACTTCACAGAAGGAGCTAGATTTATTTTCAACAGGAGACCCCTGCGAAAAGAATGTAACAGCGGAGGTATGTGTCCATCATCTTCATTTTGATGAAAGTTATTATGAATCGATGGGGTCAAAAATTGTCTGCAACCCAGCAATTAAAACTTCAAGTGATCGGAATGCTTTGATGGATGCGGTTAGAAATGGGATTATCGATGTCATCGCAACTGATCATGCCCCACATACACTTGAAGAAAAAGCCAAACCCTATCCCGATCACCCAGCCGGATTGCCTTTAGTTCAGCATTCACTGCTTGCACTATTGGATTTCTATCATAAGGCTGAATTGTCTCTGGAGGTCATTGTCGAGAAAACCAGTCATGCCTTGGCCAATATTTATGGCATTAAGGATCGCGGATTTATAAGAGAAGGTTACTGGGCAGATCTGGTTTTGGTGGATGTTGAAAAAACAACAAAGGTCAATACAGGAAACATTTTATATGATTGCGGTTGGTCTCCATTTGAAGGACACGAGTTTAACTCATTGATTGATAAGACTTTTGTCAATGGTGAGTTGGTATATAGCGATGGTCAATTAATTACCGACCCATCAGGACTAAAAATAGAGTTTGTTTGAACTTGAGAATCCATCCAAAAGATTAAAATATCGTTTTGTTTCTATACAGGATGTGTTAATTTTCCATTTGAAATCCTTTTATGGTTGTAAAGGTAGAAAGAATAAGAACTAAAAGCAGTTAGATTTAAATTATCGGTTATTTATAACGGTTTATAAAAAGCTCCAAAAAGTTGTCTTAAACAATGCAACCCACCAACACAAAAGATCCCCAGTACTATCATAAGGTCGTTGATTGCCAATGGGGATGTCCTGCCCATACTGACGTTCCTGGATACATTCGATTGATTGCTCAGGGCAAATATACCGAATCATACATGTTGAATCGTGAGTCAAACGTTTTTCCAGGTATTTTAGGAAGAGTCTGTGACCGACCATGCGAACCAGTCTGCAGAAGAGTTAGAGTCGAGGATGAGCCCGTTGCAATTTGCCGATTAAAACGTGTTGCAGGTGATCTTAAGGATGATTTTAAAGATTTATTACCCCCAGTTCCTGAAAAGAAAAATGGGAAAAAAATAGCATGTATAGGTGCTGGATGTGCTTCCTTTACGGTCGCCAATGATTTGCTTCCCCTAGGTTACGAAATTGATATCTTTGAGTCGCTTCCTGAAACTGGAGGTTTAATCAGAAGCAATATACCTAAATTCAGGCTGCCTCCCAGTGTTATTGACGAAGAGTTTGATGTCATTGTCGAGCAGGGGGCCAATCTTCATCTGAATCATCCAATTGAAAGCATGAAAGATTTATTGGAGCAAGAGTATGATGCCATTTTTGTAGGCACTGGGGCTCCTAAAGGCAGAGAGCTAGACTTACCTGGAAGATATGAAACCGATCAAATATTCGTTGGCATTGCTTGGTTGGAATCCGTGGCTTTTGAACACATCGACAGTGTTGGCGAAAGGGTAATCATTGTTGGTGGTGGTAATACTGCTATGGATTGTTGCAGGTCTTCACTCAGACTGGGTGGCAAGGATGTAAAAGTGATTTATCGAGGATCTCGGGACCGAATGAAATCTTCGGATTGGGAGCTGGAACCTGCTTTGGAAGAGGATATAGATTTGATTCTAAATCATTCACCAGAGGAATATGTGGTTGAAAAAGGCAAATTGGTAGGCATGCGGTTTGCCGAACTCGAGTGGGACCAAGATGAAGATGGGAGATTGACTTCAAAGAAAATTAACGAAGTAGTTATACCCTGCGATACCGTCATTTTAGCTATTGGCCAGGAGAATTCATTTCCTTGGGTGGAAAGGGATATTGGCATGGAGTTTGATCAATGGGAAGTTCCTGTGGTTGATCCCGTAACTTACGAGTCTACAGTCAAAGGTGTTTTTTTTGGTGGTGATTCAGCATTCGGACCAAAAAACATTATTGAGGCTGTAGAGCACGGGCATCAAGCAGCAATATCAATTGATAAATATTGTCACGCCAAGCCACTGACAGATCGTTTGGATTATGGCATGAATCTCATGTCGGCAAAAATGGGTATCCACGAATGGAGCTATAGTAATGATTACGATTACGACCAACGTTTTGAAGTACCAACCGTGCCCATGGATAGCCGATTCAAAGATATCAACATTGAGGTTGAATTAGGTTTTGAACCAGGACAATTTCGCCGCGAAGTTGAACGTTGTTTAAATTGTGATATCCAAACAGATTTTGTGGCTAATCTCTGCATCGAATGTGACGCTTGTATTGATGTCTGTCCAGTAGATTGTCTAATGATTACCGATAATGCAGACGAAGATGTTCTTCGCAGTAAAATTAAAACCCCTGCTGAAAATCCTGAGCAAGCCATCTATGTTTCTGAAGATTTGCCACAGACAGGTCGAGTAATGATCAAGGATGAAGATGTTTGTATCCATTGCGGATTGTGTGCAGAACGTTGCCCAACTGCTGCTTGGGACATGAAGAAATTTGAATTACTCATACCTTATGCTGTGGATGAAGATAAACAAACCACAGAGAGAAAAATACAAGCAGGCTAAAGTGAGCAAAGCAAGCCACAACAATTTCACAGTCAGGTTTGCAAATGTGAATGGTACGGGATCATCCAGTGCAAATGGCCTATTCATGAAAAGTATTTTCCGCATGGGAATACCGGTAGTAGGTAAAAATTATTTCCCTTCCAACATCCAAGGGCTTCCCACGTGGTATGAAGTCAGGGCCAGTGAGGCAGGATACCTTGCTCCTTCAGGGGGTGTAGACATCATGGTGGCAATGAATGCTGAAACCTATGATCAAGATCTTGCAATTGTGGATGCAGGAGGCTATCTGCTCTATGACTCAACGTGGCCTAGAGAAAATCTAATGTCGAGGGATGATATCACTGTTTTAGGTGTGCCTTTGGCAAGAATGTGCAATGAAAACTTTGACACTGCAAGGGCTCGTACGTTAATGAAGAACACAGCCTATGTAGGCAGCTTAGCTGCTTTACTGAATATGGACATGTCGGTCATAGACCAGTTACTTTTGGATATTTTTGGTTCCAAAACCAATCTTATTGATGCAAACAAGACGGCACTCCAGATGGGCCATGATTATGCAACATCAAATTTCGAATGTCCTCTCCCTTTTGAAACAAAGTCTAGCAACAAAACAGAAGGCTACATCATGATTGATGGCAATGCCACAGCTGCTTTGGGTTGTCTGTATGCTGGTGCAACTGTGGGCTCTTGGTACCCAATTACTCCTTCCACATCCCTTATGGATTCATTTAGAGGTTACTGTGACAAATTTCGTAAAGATGAAGAAACGGGAAAAAATAATTATGCAATTATTCAGGCTGAAGATGAATTGGCAGCCATTGGCATTGCCTTGGGTGCTGGTTGGAATGGATGCAGGTCTTTTACACCCACAAGTGGCCCAGGCATTTCTTTGATGAATGAATTCCTAGGATTTGGTTACTATGCTGAAATACCAACAGTGGTTTTTGATGTACAAAGAACTGGACCATCGACAGGTATGCCCACAAGAACCCAACAAGGAGATATTTTAGCTTGTGCATATGCTTCTCATGGGGATACACGCCATGTTTGTTTGTATCCTTCGGACCCAGAAGAAGCGTTCCACTTTTCAGTCAAGGCTTTTGATTTGGCAGATCAGTTGCAAACACCTGTGATTCTTCTTTCAGATCTTGATATTGGTATGAATGATTGGATGATTAAAGACCTCACTTGGGATCAAGATTACACCCCCAATCATGGCAAGGTGCTGAACACAAAAGAATTAGAGGAGATGGAAAATTTCTACCGCTATCTTGACAAAGATGGGGACGGTATCTCATACAGAACAATACCTGGGAGTCATCCAAAGGGCTCTTATTTCACTAGAGGTTCTGGCCACAACAAACTGGGTGCGTACACTGAGGATGCTCAGGAATATCAAGACTTGGTTGACAGGCTTTTGGTGAAGTGGGAAACAGCAAAGGATTTAGTGCCAAAACCCATTATTGATTTTTCTGATTCTAACGATTATGCAATTCTTTCTATAGGTAGCTGCGATGATGCGATTCGAGAGGCAAGAGATGCATTGAGTGAAAAAGGCTTGAGTTTTAATTATTTAAGAATTACAGCATTTCCTTTTGCCAAGGAAATTGAGGATTTTTTAAAAGCCCATGAAAAAATTATTGTGGTTGAACAGAATCGAGATGGCCAGTTGCAAAAACTGCTGTCGATGGAAACAGGTACACATATGGAAAAGTTAGATTCAATCAGGATGTATGATGGTATTCCCATATATTCTGGAAATCTTATTAAGGAAATATTAAACATACTGAGAGAAAATGAAGCGTCATGAGTTATATTAAAAAACCAAAAATTTTACGAGACAATGCAAAGCGCAATGAGCTAGATATGACATATGACGATTACGAAGGCTCAATGTCGACACTCTGTGCAGGTTGTGGACATGATTCAATTACAGGTGCGATCATTGAGACTGTTTTTGATCTTAACATTCCTCCTCATAGGATGATTAAATTAAGCGGTATTGGTTGTTCATCCAAAACTCCTGCATATTTCGCCAGCCAATCACATGGCTTTAATGCAGTTCATGGCAGGATGCCATCCGTTGCAACAGGAGCTCAATCGGCCAACAGCGACATGTATTACATAGGTGTTTCTGGAGATGGAGATACTCTTTCAATTGGTATGGGACAGTTTTCTCATGCAATAAGACGAAATTTAAACATGCTTTATATCATAGAGAATAATGGTGTTTATGGCTTGACCAAAGGGCAATTTTCAGCCTCAGCTGATGTTGGGTCCACAGCAAAAAAAGGGGCACCCAATATGCAAACGCCAATCGATCCTTGTCAAGTCGCAATTTCAATGGGAGCAACTTTTGTTGCACGAAGTTTTTCTGGTGATAGAGATCAGCTAGTGCCCCTGCTCAAAACTGGCTTGATGCATAGAGGTTTTGCGTTAGTCGATGTTATATCTCCATGTGTTACCTTCAATGACCATGAAGGCTCTACCAAGAGTTATATGCACACAAGAGAAAATAAAAATGAAGCCGTCTATACTGATTACATCCATCCACTCACTGAAATCAATGTTGATTATGCCGAAGGATCAACGATAAAAGTAGATCTCCATAATGGTGGCAAAGTCATACTGAGTAAAGCACATAAAAACTATAGTCCGATCAATCGTAGCGATGCCATCAGAGGTGTTCGTGAATCAAATGATAAAGGTGAGATACTTACGGGTTTGCTTTATATTGATGAAAACCAGTCGGACTTTATTGAAAATGAAAATACAGTTGAAACACCACTCAATGAACTTCCTTTTCAAAGCTTATGCCCTGGTTCTGGGCAAATGGCAGAACTCCAAAAACGCTATAAGTGATCATCCGGTTTTAGTGAAAACCGTCATAATCAGCAGAGAAAATTCTCGAAAACTAATCCTTGGTATATTTAGTAGCATTTTCTTGGTCAGTGGTTTATCGGCTGAGCCCAACTCAAAGGAATTGCCACAGGGCTTAGCAAGTATTCTAGCTGAGCATAGAATTCCAATAAATACCCTCAGTCTTGTGGTGCAAGAAGTTAATGCAAAAGAACCCATTCTTGCAATAAATCCAAGAACACTAAGGCAACCAGCATCTTTAGCGAAATTATTTACCACCTTTATTGCTTTGGACTATCTTGGCCCAGGTTATCAATGGCAGACCGAAATTTTTTCTTCAGATTCAATACTTGATGGTTCAACAGGATATCTAGAGTTCCGAGGGTCTGGAGACCCATATCTTACAAAGGAAAATCTTTGGTTGATTGTTAATAGGTTACAAAACTTGGGTCTTAAAACCATCGAAGATGGATTACTTTTGGATCAATCTTATTTTGAGGCGAATCAATCCAATTCTGGAGATTTCGATAACGATCCACTACGCCCCTATAATTTAATGCCATCAGCCCTGTCAGCAAATTTTAATACGGTTGATTTTACACTGGCACCAAACAGCACCAAAGGCTCAGTCGATATTTCTTTCAATACTTTGCCCAGAAACGTCGTTTTTGAAAACCAAATGAAATTGGGGAAAGGGCAATGTCACAATTTTATGGATGCAGTCGAGTTTAACGAAATCCAAAGCAATAAAGTGGTGACCATTTCAGTTGATGGTTATTTTCCAGAGGATTGTACCGAGGTTGAGCACGAACTATCATTAACCGATACCAATCATTACTTCTACAACATTTTTGCTGATCTTTGGCATCTATCAGGAGGAGAATTCAAAGGTTATGTAGTAGAAGTGTCTGAGAAGAATCTCGGAAAACCTTTGCTGATTCATAAGTCACCACCATTGACAGAGATTATTCGATTTACCAACAAAGACAGCAACAATTTCATGAGCAGACAAATATTCCTAACATTGGGCAATCACCAAAAAAAGCAGGTTGCTACTTTACAAGCATCACGCATGGTTGTGCGTTTGATGTTGGATAAATATGGAATTGATTTTCAAGATCAATTTTTAGATAACGGTTCAGGATTATCACGTAAAAACCGTATTCGTGCTGAAACCGTGTCCCAATTACTGATGAAAATTTATCAACATCCTCTGCGAGCTGAGTTTATCTCTTCTCTTCCGATATCAGGCATTGATGGAACCACCAAAAAGCGGTTTAAAAAATTCCCTCTCAAAGAAAGAATGCATTTAAAAACTGGAACTATCAACGGTGTTAAAGGTCTTGCTGGTTATGTTAAGGGGCTATCAGGGAAAGAATACACTGTGGTTTTTATACACAACGATTTTTCAGAATTTACCTATAAAACGAAACCGTTTCAAGATGCTTTTTTAACTTGGGTTGTGCAAGACCACAAATGGTAGTTTATAAAGATTGAACGTCCCTATTTTTTTGCTGTCGTAATTTTCAATCTCCATAACATCAGAATGCAGATGATAACAATATATATCACAGACTCTAGTTCGACTGTTTTCGTCTGCCAAAAATAATGCCAGACTGCTAAAACAGCAGCAGTGTAGACAATGCCACTGATTGTAGATCTATTTTTGTTGAACCAAGGTTGTAATCGTTTGTGTGAAGCAATACCCATAAACAACAAGCACAGAAACCCACCCCATCCAACAATCAGATAAGGGGTTTCAATAATATCAACTATGATAATTTTAATGTCCCCACTTTGATCAATAATTGCATAGCTTAAAAAATGCATGAGCGAATAGAAGAATGCTACCAGACCAATTGGTTTAGGAAATTGTCGAAAAAAAGCAATGTCTGAATAATAACCAAGTGGTGTTAATAGAAGCGTAACAATTAAAATCCTTAGGCCCCAGTCACCGGTTGTGTGAATGATTGTCTCGATAGGATTGGCGCCAAGACCCCCATAAACACCCAGCGCTTTTAAAATAAGATCGAAAAAAGGGATGAGACTAATGAAAACTATTAATCGGACAGTGTTTTTCATCTAGTTGATAGTGAATCTAGTAAATTGGGAACATTGATAAGCGGTATCTAAAAATTCTTTCTTAGATCTACAGTTCGGTACAAATCAGCAACTTCTTCTGCGTAACCATTGAACATGAGGGTGGGTTGTTTTGCAGTAAATAATCCAGACCCGATGCGTCGTTCTCTAGCTTGACTCCATCTTGGATGATCCACTGTCGGGTTTACGTTTGCATAAAATCCATACTCATTTGGAGCTGCTAAATTCCAAGTTGTTTTGGGTCGTTTCTCTTTAAACGAAATTTTGACAATGGATTTAATGCTTTTGAATCCATATTTCCAAGGTATTACTAAACGAATGGGCGCACCGTTTTGATTCGCCAGTTCACGTCCATAGAGTCCTACAGCAAGAAATGCTAAAGGATGTGTTGCCTCTTCAATGGTAAGTCCTTCAATGTAAGGCCAATCTAGGATACGCCGTTTTTGACCAGGCATCTGACTGGGTCTAAATACCGACTCAAAGGCTACATATTTGGCTTTGGAATTGGGTTGAAATTTTTTTATGAAATCCATGAGAGAAATACCAACCCATGGAATGACCATCGACCAGGCTTCGACACATCGCAGCCGATAAATACGTTCTTCTAGTTGATGCGATGCAACAATATCTTCATAGGCAAGTGTTCCGGTTTTTTCAGCTTCCCCGGTGACCAAGACCGTCCAGGGTTTTGGTTTGAAGTTACCACTGTAACGATAAGGGTCTGATTTTCCCAAACCGAATTCATAAAAATTGTTATAGGTGGTAATCTCCTCGAAACTATTGACAGTCTCAGTTGTAGAGAATTCAGAGTTTTTTGTAAACGTCAGATTAGCTTTATTGATTGCATGATTATCTGCCAGAACAGAGGTCAGGGGTGTGCTTGCTGAGAGCATACCAATTGATTTGATCAGGTTTCTCCGATTGAGATAGGCTTTCTCAGGAGTGATCTCAAACGACTTTATTTTTTTTTCATTCTTGATAAGAACAGTCATAGCTTGATTTGATGATTAATATTTTTACTGTCAATTTTCGTATATTAACTGATTCGAAGAAAGACACATAACCGATTCGAAGATAGACACAAAAAATCTCTGATGAGACAATAATGGTAGTTCACCAATTTTACGCAAACATGCAATTCCGTTTGTACACAATAGTTTTTTTGATGCTGCTTGTTCTCAGCTGTGATTCATCCAATGAATCAGATGTTATTGAGATGACAGTTGCTGGAACGGCTATACCGAACACAGTTGGCGAAGAGCATTTCCTCAATTTTAAAAAGGAAGTTGATGCACAATCAGAAGGTACCCTGAAGCTGAAAATGTTGGTTCATGGGCAATTGGGCTCTGAAGAAAATTTGGTATCTGGGCTTAGGAGAAATCGGGTTCATTTTGCAAACTTATCAGCCATCATAACTTCAACATTGATTCCGGAAACAGCGCTTCTATATGCTCCCTATCTTTTCGATAATGAGGAAGAGGCTGATTTTGTTTATGACAACTATCTTACTCAGATATTTACTGAGCTCCTTGCTGCCAAAGGTTTGCAATTTATATCTTGGAGCGAGATAGGTTTTCACAATGTTTATGCCAAGGAACCCATTTTGCTTCCAGAAGATGCCAAAGGCAAAAGATATAGGGTTTCAGCAAGTTTAAGTTCACGTTATTTTGCCGAAGCCATCGAAGCAGATTTGATTCCAATGGGGTATGCTGAAATTGTGCAGTCCTTGCAAACAGGCTTGATCGAGGCGGGAGACAATTCAGTGGCTTTATACGCAAAAAGAGGCATTGATCAAGAAGCACCTTATTACACCTTAACTCGACATTCGCTAGGGATGTCCATTATGGTTGCGAGAAAAGCGTGGTGGGACGAATTGACAGCTAGACAGCAACAGTTGATTAAAGATGCTTGGCCAGGAACAACAATTTTGAGGCAATCACTGCGGGCTGAAGTGGCAACCGATCTTGCTAATGCTGTATCGCTTGGGATTGTTGTTCATGAATTGTCTGATTCAAATCGTGAGCTCTGGAAGCAGGCAACTCAAGGACAAGCAGAACGATTGGCTGATCAAATCGGTGGACGCGCTAGAGAAGTTCTTAATTTAATAACAGAAGGGAAAAAACAATTTCAGTTGATTTCAAATTAACTGAAATTTTTTACTGCTATGCAAATTGCGAAAAATTATAAAAAAATCATTTTAATTGTTGCGATGATCAGTTTGGCAGGCGTTACTTTTGGAATCACCATGCCTTTGAGCACTTTAACTTTAAAAAGTTGGGGTGTAAGTAGCACTATGATAGGTTTAAAT
>LUMW01000265.1_pt1 | contig 22587 bp, 25 predicted proteins | sample 729761 | NCBI WGS metagenome assembly LUMW01 (sample SAMN03860302, study PRJNA289734) | marine metagenome | biome: seawater column; feature: ocean; material: water; isolation source: Red Sea water column Station 192 - depth 500m | place: Saudi Arabia: Red Sea | collected 2011-10-15 | depth 500 m
CACGATAACACAAAGTGCCATTGATACTTTCGTTCCTGGTGGCTCTGATGATCCAAGAAAATTCAAAGATGCAAAAGGTAGAATTGTTATAATTGGTCCCAACCTTCCAGCTGGTAAAAAAATTAGTGGGCATGAAAGGGCGAAGGTTGAGGTTTTCAGGGGTGCAATGAGACCATTTGCAACTACTATCAATCAAGAATTGAGTGATGTACTAAAATCAAACGTTAGAGCATTCTTAATTTTGCCTGGAACTGTTGATGGAAAAGAACCTAATGATGAGAATATTGTGAATACAATTAATTACTTGATGTCTGACGAATCACAGTCAAGTTCTGAAGTAATTTTTTGCCCAGATGAGACAAGATAGTATTAGAAAATACCTGCAGTCGAATCTATAATCAGCTTAATTGCTGCTGCGACTAGCACGATGATCACTATAATCTTCAATTTGTTTTCCTTTATCTCAAGGGACAATCTAGCACCTAAAATTCCCCCAGCAAATGCACCGATCGACAACAACAATGCTTGATAATAATCAGGATGTCCTAACATGGAATGATAATAATCAGGATGTCCTAACATGGAATGAACAATCAATCCAGAAAAAGATGCGAACATCAAGATAAACTGCGAAGTAGGCGCTGCACGCTTCATTGAGATTCCAAGCGCAACTACCATCAACGGTACGAAGATTAGACCGCCTCCAATACCAAATAGACTTGATATTATTCCCGCAAAGAAGCTAGCACCCGCTGAAAAAACAAGCAAAAGACGAGATACGTCTATAGGTTTTTCCTCAATTTTTCTTTTAAGAAATATGTATGATGCTGAAGAAATAAGAACCAGTGCAAACAAAATTTTGAAAATATCTGGAGATATCTCAGAAGATACAAATGCCCCAAGTATGGTACCGGGAACAGCCATCAAGCCAAGTTTCCAACCAAGTGAAAGTTCTATCCGTTTTTGTTTAGCATACATAGTTGTTGATGCCACAGAATTACTAAATACAGCAAACAGGCTATTACTTACTGCCAGTGTGGGAGAAAATCCCATGAATGTCAATACTGGTACAATAATTATCCCACCACCCAGACCTATTATTGATCCCAATATTCCCGCAACAAACCCAAGCGGAATTAACCAAAGTTGTTCAAACATATTATATCGATATTATTTCCAGTTTAGAATTTTCCGTTATGTTAAACTTATCAACAAAACCCGCAGTTACTTCTAATACATACTTAGCATTATCACCTGATACACCATTTTCTCTACATGCAACAACTTCTATAGTCGTCTCGCATAATGGAACATTTTTCTCAATTGCAACAACATTTGCATTTTCATCAAACCAAATTATATCTATATTAAATTGCATACCCAACATCCACATGGAACGTGTTCCGGATCCATCAAAAACAAATAGCATTCCCTCATTATACGGAAGTTTTTCAGGGGTCCATGATAATCCTCTTGTCCTTAATTCCTTTGTATCTGCAATTTGTACCTCTAAGATTTTATCATCAAGTTTTATTGTGCCACGAGGGAATTCAACAGATTCTAGTTTAACATCAGTAGGAATGGTAAGCATACCTGCTACTCCAATAATAACTGCAGCCGCTATAATAGGAATTAAAACTCCAGTTCTTGTTGGCATAAATTAAGATGATAATAATACGCTTAAAAACTAAAAGAAATGTCACATCATAGAGTTTTTAAAATCATGAATGGTAGAAAACGATTCTTTGGTATGATTGTCAATATCTGTTATCTTTGCACCGTTGTAAACTTTCTCAAGGTATTTACCAGCTAATATCATTGGTCCACCAACAGCACATGTAACACCTGTTGGTTCAGGAATCCAAAACATAATGAATCCAATTTTTTGAATCTTTTTACCTGGTGCTGGTGCTTTAGTTAGGGCTCTTAAAGAACGCGTCGTATTTTTGTCATCCAATTTAGTAAGATCTGAATACAATTCGTTACGTCTTTTGGCTGATTCTTTCATTATTTTCAATTTCTCGATATGCTTTTGTAAAGAATCCTGCATATTTGATAATGAAACAAAATTAGATAAATACGAATGTAAAGTTCTGTCAATCATAGGTCAAAAAACTATTACACACATGATTGCATATAGAATTTTGTTAATTAATGAAAGACACTAAATTATACTAGAATAATTTAGTTATCTGGGTTGGAAAAAAATAGTAAGAGATTAGAATCTATCAAAGCTGCACATAGAATTAAAAAAGTAACAAGTACAACAAGAGAGGAAGATTATCTGGAAGTAATTGCGGAATTAGTAGAATTAAAGGGATATGCAACTACGTTAGATATTTCCAGATTTATGAATGTCAGTCCGCCTAGTGTTACTAAGATGCTTCAAAAACTAGATGAAAAAAAATATCTTGAATATGAAAAATATCACGGTATTAATTTAACTAATATGGGCAAACAGGTTGCGGACACAATCCGCCGGAAACATAGTATATTATTAGAATTTTTTGAAATTTTGAATGTTGGTCAAGGAATTGCCAATCAAGATACGGAAGGTTTAGAACATCATTTAAACCCCAAAACAATTCGACAATTAAGAAAATACATTACATTTTTAAAATCAAATCCGAAAATCATAAAGCAGTTTCATGAATTTTCGCGTAAATGATAGTTTTGAGTACATTATACAAAGTATCAATAGCGAATTTTAATTAGACGGAGAAAATATGGTGATTTATTGACGTTCATAACAGATCTCGATGATTTGATCAGACATCGCCATGGAGATGTAAAAAAATTAAGAGAAATTAGAGATACAATTAGACATGATAATTTCATTACTACTGAAGACAAAAATTATGTTGAATCATTAATTACAATACACCTAAAAAACCAACCACTTGACAGGTCATTATCACGCAAGCAACCAGATACCAAAATTAAATTACAGCCAAAACCTACTCTCAGTAGTCCAGATTTAAAAAATAATTTCACATTTAGTTTTTCATCTAATAAAAAACTAGGTATTCTTGGTGGAGTAGCTGCTGCAATAGCTATAATTGTAATTATGGGATTCACAGCAATTAATACGCCAATTGATTCTACTGTAAGTTCAACAACAAATAACCCATTATTGGTGAATATTGATCAAACTACATACCAAAGAGCTGACATAATTTCCATCTCAGGTGATACAAACTCCTATACTAAATCAGTTGAATTATCAATAGAAAACACTAATGGTGTAAAAATATGGAAGGAAATCATCAATCCCAAAAATGATGGACAGTTTTCAACGCTCATTATAGCTGGTGGTGGTGGATGGGAAAATAATGGTGTTTACACATTAAAAGCAGTACAGGATGATTTAGCAAGCGCAATTGAGTTTAGAATTACTGCATAAAAATTAGTTCGCCAGATCTTCATCATTCCATCTTAATCTGTACTTTCCAACAGAACGCATGTATTCTATCTTACCGCCCTTTTTGAATACTAGTTTATTTTCCTTGTGTGATGTATCACGAATCTCCAAAACCACATTGTCAACAATAGTCTCAAAAATAGTTGGGTTATTTGATACCAATTTCCAAGATTCAGAAGAAAAATCTAGATAATGAAGTGTATGAACAAGTCCCATGATTTATGAATTCAATTCCATACCTAAAGGCTTTTGTTCAATTTAGTTTTGCAAAACTAATCAATTAGATGTAAAGATTACAATCTATGAAAGCAACTTTATCCCTTAAAATAATTCAAGAAAAAGTCAAAACTTGCAAAAAGTGTGATTTGTGTGATACAAGAAAAAATGCAGTTCCTGGAAGAGGAAATCAAAATGCAGATATTATTTTTATCGGTGAGGCACCTGGAAAAAATGAAGATCTATATGGTGAGCCATTTATCGGTACTGCAGGAAAAAAACTTGATGATGCATTAAAAAATGCTGGGTTAACAAGAAATAATGTATATATCACAAATATTGTAAAATGTAGGCCGCCTAAAAACAGAATTCCAAATGATGTTGAAAAATCAATGTGTAACGAATATTTGAAAGATGAAATTGCAATTATTAATCCTAAAATAATTTGCCTTCTTGGAAACACGCCATTTTATTCAATTTTGGGCGGTAAGGAAATTTCAAAGAACCATGGAAAATTCATTTCTAAAGATAATCGTATGTATTTTGTCACATTTCATCCTGCCGCAACAATTTACAACCAAAAACTTGTAAATGTTTTCAAAAATGATATTAAAAAACTAGTGAATGAATTGCAAAAAATAAAACATGTAGATTGAAATGAAAGTTTTACCAAGAAAGTTTTACATGAATGATACCAAACAAGTCGCAAAAGATCTTTTAGGAAAAACTTTAGTAAGAAAAATTAGAAACCAAGTACTATCTGGAGTCATAATAGAAACTGAAGCATACAAAGGGAAAAATGATCCGGCTAGTCATGCATCAAGAAAAAAAACTGAACGAAATAAAATTATGTTTGGTGAAGTGGGACGCGCATATGTTTATTTCACATATGGTATGCATTATTGTTTTAATGTGGTTGCAAAAAAAGAAGAAGATGAATCTGGCGCTGTTCTAATACGAGCAATTCAACCACAACAAGGAATTAAACACATGGTAAAAAATAGAAAAACTGACGTTATTTCTAATTTGACAAATGGACCTGGAAAACTAACTCAAGCAATGCAAATTACTTTAAAACAATACGACCTGGACCTAACAAAAAATTCAGCATTGTTTATTATTGACAGTAAAAAGCCAACAAAAATCATGACAAAGCCTAGAGTAGGAATAAAGACTGGCATTGACAAACTATGGAATTTCAGTTATAAGATCTAATTTTGATTATTGTTATCATCATCTTCTAGTGTCCATGGAGCAATTCTGCCAAGTATTTTTTCCCAGTTTAATCGTAAAAGAAGAATTACGACGACTGTCATCGCAACACCCAACCCTATAATACCAATATAAACAGGCAATGGATCATCAATTTCCTGAAGTACTGGTTCCAAAAGTGACAAACCCATGTAATGTGAAATTAGTACAATTACGTAATACAAAACAAATTTTCCCAATAACGTAGCAACGAAAAACCTTTTTGGATCATATTTCGCTAGTCCTAATGGAATGTAAACTAAATCATCAGGAATAGGAGTTGCAGCAGCAACAAAAGCTGCTGAACCACCATATCGCTTTACTAATTTTTGAAATGGCAGCATTCGTTTTTTAGTTTTTTCAGAAATAATTTTTCTTCCACCATAACTAGCGTAAAATATTATCTGCTTAGCTACCGTGGACGTCAAAGCTGCAATTACAACTAAAACATGAATGTCAAATTGTTCTCCCACCGCCATTGTAGCTACCAAAACAAATGAAGGGATTGGTACAAACGGTATAAGTGAACCAAAGAAACTGACAATAGTTAAACCAAGATAACCAACTTCGGGAGTAAAAGGAAACAATTCCCAAAGATCCACATGTCGATCAATATTTTGCATTATTTAACTCTAAAAAAATAATTACTAGTCAGCAATTGCGATCAAAATATGTTTTTTTATGATCGTTCCGTATTTTAACCATGTATTCTACATGCTCACAGTGTGGTAGACTGGTAACAAGACCAGAAACAAAATATTGTTCTGATGAATGTGAGGAAAAATCTAAGTAATGAAAGATTACAATTGTAATGTCTTACTCATAAAGCCAACATAAAACATAACCACTATCTGTCTTTATTTTTGGTGGATCAGTTTTGCACTTATCCATTGCTTCAGGGCACCTATCAAAAAATCTACATCCTGGTTTCGTGGCGGATAAATCAGGTGGGCTACCAGGAATGAATTTTAGTTTTTTTTGTTTGCGTAAGGTTGGAATTGAATTTAATAATCCTTGCGTGTACGGATGTTTAGGATTACGATATATTTCTGCAGATGTGCCAAACTCAACCATTTTTCCACCATACATTACGCCAATTTTTTCTGCCACCTCAGATAATATTGCAAGATCATGTGAAATTAACATGAGAGACATGCCATTCTTTTTCAGGTTCTTTAGTAAATTGACGATTTGTGCTTGTATAAGTACATCTAGCGCAGTTGTAGGCTCATCAGCTATAACAAATTTTGGTTTTAACAACAATGCCATAGCAATAACAATTCTTTGTTTCATTCCACCACTAAGTTCATGCGGATATTTTTTCAAAACATTATAATCCAAATTCACAGCACTAATAGCATCACGTGTAATTTTATCCGCGTTACCACCAAAACCATGTTGTTTTAGCAGTTCATCAAATTGTTGTTTGATTGTAAAAACTGGATCCAATGAATTCATGGCACCCTGAAAGATCATTGAAATTTCTTTCCAACGTATACTTCCATCAAATTTGGAATCAAGCATATCAAGTATAGATTTACCACCGAACGTAATTTTTCCTGAAACTATGTTTCCTCCCTGAAGCATTCTGATGATCGTTAAACCCAAAGTGCTCTTTCCACAAGCACTCTCACCGGCTATTCCAATTGATTCACCATCTTCCAATTGAAATTCAACATTTTCTAATGCATGTATATTACCATGTGAGGTTTTGTAGTCAACTGATAGATCAGAAATTTCTATCTTTGGCATAATTATTACATCACATACTTCATTTTATTTTTTCAAGAAAGGATATATTCAATGGATCACCATTTAAGATGATTTACATGAATCTTGATCGGACCCACCATGTTGAGGACATCAATGCTGGTATGAAAGGTCAGGAAGTTGTTCTTGGAGGCTGGGTAGAAGATTTAAGAAAAATGGGCAAAATGACATTTCTTACATTACGCGATGTCACAGGTATTATTCAAATCATACTCACGGATGATGTAATAAAATCAATCGAAGATATCACCAGACAAAGCGTTGTTAGAATAACTGGTAAAATACAGGATACAAAGGCTAGAGATTTTGAATGTGAAATTAAGGCTGATGGAATTGATGTGTTAACAAAGGCTGTTCATCCTCTGCCTATTGATCCTATTGGTAGGCTTGAAAGCCATATTGACAACAGACTTAACTCTAGGGCATTGGATATGCGTAACCAAAAAACAGCGTCAATCTTCAAAGTTAGGCATCACGTTTTAGCATCATTAAGAAAAACATTATCAGAAAAGAAATTCATGGAGATTACTACGCCAAAAATTATTGGTAGTGCAAGTGAAGGAGGCGCAAATTTGTTCTCATTGGATTATTTTGGAAAACAAGCATATCTGGCACAAAGCCCGCAGCTCTATAAGGAACAGATGACAATTGGTCTAGAAAGAGTATTTGAAATAGCATCATTTTATCGAGCAGAAAAATCACATACTGGCAGACACTTAAGCGAGTTTACTAGCGTTGACATCGAAGCCGCATTTATGGATTACACTGATGTGATGAATGTTTTAGAAGATTTAGTTCTTAATACTTTCAAGTATGTTTCCGAAAACTGTAAAAAGGAACAAGAAATTTTAGGGAACGAAATCACTATACCTAATAGCCCGTTTAAAAAAATTACATACTCGAAAGCTTTAGAAGAGCTGAATGGAAAAGATGTTAAACTAGAATTTGGTGACGACCTTTTAGATTCACACTTGAGAATAATAGGAGAAAACCACCCAAGTTTTTATTTCATAACAGACTGGCCAATCAAGCTTAAGCCATTTTACATAATGGAAAAGGAAGACACTCCTGAACTTTCAGAGTCATTTGATTTACAATTTGGTTATCTTGAATTGTCATCTGGTGGAACTAGACTGTATAACCCAGAGAAGATTAAAGCAAGATTAAGTGAGCAAGATCTTGACCCTTCAAAATTTTCGGAACACCTACAGGCGTTTGATTGGGGTATGCCACCACATGCAGGTTGGGGATTAGGATTAGAAAGACTACTAACGGTAATTCTAGGAATAGATAATGTAAGAGAAGTTATTTTGTATCCAAGAGACCCAGAAAGATTAAAGCCTTGAGATAATTTCTTTAGTAAACTCCATCGTGGTTTTATCCCCGCCTGTATCTTTTGTTTTAATATTATTTTTTACTACATCGTATACAACATCCTCTAATTTTTGTCCAACATCAATGCATTTCTGATCATTGTGCTTATTCCCAAGCCAATCTAGCATCATTTTGATTGAAAGAATGAATGATGTAGGATTTGCAACCTGTTTTCCCGCAATATCAAATGCCGCTCCATGTACTGGTTCAAACAAGCCAAAATTATCACCTATATTTGCAGCAGGAGCCATACCTAAACCACCTACCACTTGAGCTGATTCATCAGAAAGTATATCTCCAAACAAATTGGTTGTAACAATCACATCAAATAGTTGTGGTTGGCGAATTAAATTCATCGAACATGCATCAACATACATCTCTTCAAATTTAATATCAGGAAAATCATTGGCAACTTTTGAACATGTACGAGAAAATAATCCATCAGTTTTTTTCATCACATTTGATTTATGAACACATGTAACTTTCTTCATTTTCCTTTGACTTGCAATTGTAAAAGCATGATTTGCAATTCTTTTTGATGCCTTTTCAGAAATAATTCTCATTGCCACAGCTACATCACCAATATCAAATTCTTCACCAGTGTACAAATCCTCCGTATTTTCTCTGACAATTACTAAATCCACATCATCGCGTAATGATGGCATGTTTGGATATGACTTTGCAGGTCTAATGTTTGCATAAAGATCTAACATGCGTCTCAAGTACACGATTACGTCTTTTGCACTTTCACCTACTGGTGCCTTTAAGCATGCATCAGAGTTTTTTATTGTTTCAAAGGCTTCAGCGGGCAATGCTTCACCAGTATTTTTTAAAACAGTATCACCTGCTTCAAGTTTTTTTATTTCAAATTTAACGCCCATATTATCGTTAATTGCTTGTAAAATACTGAAAGCTGATTCAGATATCTCTGGACCTATTCCATCACCTGTAACTAGTGAAATTTCGTATTTCTGGCTCATTTTTCTATACCAATAATTACGCCTTTTTTTGCTTAACTAATTTTTTTAGCATAATCCTGTTCATTCCATCAATAACAGCCTGCACACTAGTTATGACAATATCTTCACCAATGGATTTTGAAGAAACCATGTTTTGCATAGCATCTTCGAGTTTAACCGTTACCTCACATAATGCACTAGAACCGCCAGAGATAGACGCTAAATTATAATCCTTAATTCTTATTTCTGAAATTGTATCCGTGATTTTCTGAATTGCATTAAGTGACGCATCTACCGGTCCCACGCCATAATCTGTTGCCGTATGTTCATTGCCGTCAATGTTTAATTTTATAAACGCATATGGCATATTACCAATTCCAGTGGAAACTGAAAAACCTGTTAATTGCACTAAACGTTTTAGTTTAGAGTCACCCATTACTTCATTGGCAATTGACAATAACTCAACATCAGTAACATGTTTTCCTTGATCCCCAATTGATTTCACTTTTGTAAGAATTTGTTTTAACTGATCCTTATCGGGTTGTACTCCATACTCTTCAAGCATAGAATTAATTCCATGAGCGCCAGCATGTTTACCCACCTGAAGCCATCTGTTACGCCCTACAATTTCAGGGCTGATTGGCTCATAGGTAAGCGGATTGCTCAAAACTCCATGAGTATGTATACCTGATTCATGACCAAATGCATTTTCACCTATGATTGCCTTGTTAGGTTGAACTGGCATTCCAGCTAATTTTGAAACATATTTTGATGTCTCATAAAGAAGTTCAGTTTTGATGTTAGTCTCCCAAGATTGATCAAATCTCAAGCATTGTAATGCCATCACAAGTTCTTCGAGAGATGCATTACCCGCGCGTTCACCAATACCGTTTATTGTTACATGTGCACACTGCGCGCCAGCTTGTATTCCGGATATGGCATTAGCTACCGCAAGTCCAAAATCATTATGGCAATGCATGCTAATTGGTAATTTAGTTGCCTCAATAGCATCCCTTGTGATTTCAGCGATATATTGTGGCGTTGAATACCCAACAGTATCAGGTATATCTATTCTATCAGCTCCAGCTTTTGTAACTGCTGTAAATATTTTTTTTAAGAAATCACGATCTGTGCGTGTTGCATCCTCAGCTGAGAATTCAACCTGTAAACCTCGTGATTTTGCATATTCAACTGATTCTACAGCCTTTTCAAGCGCCTGATCTTGTGAAAGATGTAATTTATGCTGAAGATGAATATCTGAAGTTGCAATAAACGTGTGAACGTACTTTAAACCACAGTCAATTACTGCATCAATATCTCGTTGATTTGTTCTAGCAAGACCACATAACTCAGCAGATAGATTTGCCTGTGTGATCATTTTAATGGCATTTTGTTCTCCTTCTGAGATAACAGGGAATCCTGTCTCTATAGCATCAACACCCAACTCATCTAATTTTTTTGCAATGCTTAACTTGTTTTCAGGTGATAAAGCAACGCCAGGTGACTGTTCTCCGTCCCTCAATGTTGTATCAAAAATTCTGACTTTCATTTCATATCATCTATAATGCAGTTACCCCAGTCCTAGCAGAGTCTAAAATACCAAATGGTTTTACTGATTCCTCAAACTCTTTAATTTTATCAGGTGTAGATGTTAACTCAGCTATCAATGAACCCTCCTGGCCATTGTGAATTTTTGCTCCGTACGTATCTGCTAACTTGTTAATCTCTGTATTATCTGACTCTCCATTTGATTTGATCTTAAACAATACCAATTCCTTATACACACTCTCTTTCTCATCTAGTCTTTTGACCTCTATTGTATCAATCATTTTATCAAGTTGTTTAACAATTTGCGCAATTTGTTTTTCAGTGCCAACAGTTGTTATTGTCATCTTTGAAAATTCAGGGTTTTCCATTACACCTACTGATATGCTATCTATGTTGAAATTCCTAGCTCGGAACAAGTGAGTGACCTTGAATAATATTCCCGGTTTATTTTCAACACGGATTGATAATATTGCCCACATAACACTCACTACGATGGTAAGATCATATCCTTTAATGAAGTCCCAGGTGCAACAAATGGTAAAACATCCTCTTCTGGATCTATTGGTATGTCAATTACTGTAGCTACGTCACTGTTAAGACCAGCTTTAACCGCTTTGCCCAACTCATCAAGTGATTGAGCCCTTATACCTTGCGCGCCATATGATTCCGCTAATTTAACGTAATCCGGACAGTTTTTTAGATCAATGCCAATCATTCTTTTTTCATAGAAAGTTCGCTGCCATTGCGCAACCATTCCTAATGAAAAATTGTTGATCAAGAATACTATAACTGGAATATCCTCTAATACAGAAGTTGCAAGTGAGTTTTCTGTCATGTTGAAACTTCCATCGCCAGCAATATCTAGTACTGGTACATCGGGTCGTGCAACTTTTGCACCTATAGCTGCAGGGAAACCCCATCCCATTGTACCAAGACCAGTAGAACTAAAGAATGTACCAGGATGTATTGCATCGAAAAATAATGACGCCCACATTTGGTGTTGACCTACTTCAGTCGTAACTATTGATTCCTTAGGAAGTACTTCTCTCAATTTCCTTAAAATCTTGGCTGCCGACATTTCACCTGGATGTAATTTTAGATTTTCACGCCAATAATCTTTAACCTCATTAACATGTTCTAACCACTTATTTCCATCAGATTTTTTCAATACCTTTTTCGCAAGAAGTTTAAGCATAACTCTTAGCGAGGCCTTAACATCACCAACAACTGCTACTTGTGTTGTCTGATTCTTTCCAATTTCTGCAGGATCTACATCCATATGGATAATTTTCAAATTCCTTTCAAACTCTTCAAATGTTCCAACAGAACGGTCAGAAAATCTCGTACCAATTGCTAAAACACAATCTACTTCAGTCATAATCTTATTAGCTTCAGCATGACCATGCATTCCAATTGGACCTAATGAAAGTGGATGATTCTCTGGGAAAGAGCCTTTACCCTTGAATGTTGTAACAACTGGGATCATTAACATTTCAGCAACGGATTGAAGTTCTGCGAATGCAGAAGAAATTATTGTTCCACCTCCAGCTAAAATTATTGGTTTTTCTGTGGAAAGAAGTAAATCTATAGATCTTTCAATATTTACCATATCAACGTCAGTCCATGGATGATAGCCAGGCATTCTTACTTCATCAGGAAAAGTAACTTTCGCTTCATTTTGCTGAACATCTTTTGGTATATCAAGTAATACAGGACCAGGTCTACCAGTTTCTGCAACGTAAAACCCTTTTTTTACAACTTCAGGAATTTCTTCAACTGTTCTTGGTTGGAATGCATATTTTACAGATGGATTTGACATTCCAATTATGTCACTCTCTTGGAACGCATCACGACCAATCATGTTAACTGGAACCTGTCCAGTGACTGCTACCATTGGTGCAGAATCTGCTTGTGCTGTTGCAATTCCAGTTAACAAATTTGTTGCACCAGGACCCGATGTCGCAAAGCAAACACCTGGTTTTCTGCTAACTCTACCAAAACCATCGGCCATATGCGCAGCTGATTGTTCATGTCTGACTAGTATATGACGTATGTCGCTTTTGAAAAGCTCATCATACATTGGTAAGTTCGCACCTCCCGGTAACCCGAAGACTTCCTTAACGCCTTCCTTTTCCAACGCTTTCATAAGCGCTTTTCCACCATTCATAATTTCCATTTTATCGCTCATCATCTACACCATAATTTTAATCGTGTTAAAAACTGGCTGTGGATTTACAGCAGGTCAACTAGCAACAGAATACCTACAATGCTAGTTTTACTGATTTGATTCATACAGCAACGTATGCAAATCATGTTGAATTAATTAATGTTTCCTGAACACATGACCAGAACGAATTGTTTGAATTTCTATTAACACTTAAACTGACCAATTAGTAAGAAAACCTGATTTTGGTAGATCAAGAAGAAATTGTTAAGGTAATTCAAACTTTTTTTGAAACTGGTAAAACAAAGAATTTTTCAGTGTTAGGCGATATTCAAATTAATTCACCAGAATTTTCTAGTTTTAGTGACGTCCCACCATATGGTTTAAAGGGTTACGCTGAATCGATAGCACTTGAGGAATTAAGATTCTCAAGCATTTCTGATTATGATTATGAAATAAAAAATGTTAAAATCAGTATTTTTGGAAGTACAGGAATTGTCACATTTGTATTGAACCAAAAAGGCATGCTGGTAGACAATAAGGCTTTCACTGGTCAGCATATTACAATTAATGGTAGGGCAACATTTGTTTTAATTAAAAAAGACACTTGGAAAATTTTGCATTACCATCTTGATAAAATTTCCAATTAATTTTTTGCATACTATTTTTCTGATTTAGGTAATTTTGGTTTAGGCTGGCAAAACTTTTTGTATAGTTCATCGGCTTCGTCAACATTTGCATTTCCATGTATAATTGAACGAACTGCACGTATCATGGGTACAGGATTTTTAGATTGCCAAATATTTCGTCCCATATCAACTCCTACTGCACCATGCTCGATTGAGTTGTATGATAATTCAAGAGCGTCACGCTCTGCGATTTTTTTACCCCCAGCCACAATTATTGGTACAGGACAAGATTCTGTTACTTTATCAAAATCTTCACAATAGTATGTCTTGACAATATGTGCGCCTTGTTCAGCAGCAATTCTGCATGCTAAAGATAGATAACGTGCATCCTTTTGCCCAATTTCTTTTCCCACGGCTGTAACAGCAAGAACCGGAATACCATACTCCTCTGCTTCATTAACTAATCTGCCTAGGTTAACAATCGTTTGTTGTTCATACTTTGAGCCGACAAAAATTGACATAGCCAATGCAGATGCATTCAATCTAATAGCATCTTTAATACTTACAGTGATTTGTTCATTCGATAAATCCTCTCCAATGATGCTAGAACCACCAGAAACTCTCAATACAATTGGCACAGAAGATTTTGGATCAACAGATGTTCTTTGTACACCTCGAGTAAGCATTATTGAGTCACAGTATTTGAGTATGGGCGCAATTGTTTTTTTAGGAATCTCTAATTTTTCAGTAGGGCCTAGAAAATATCCATGATCAACAGCAAGCATTAACGCGCGATTATCATTTGGTTTAATGATACTAGATATTCGATTTTGTAATCCCCAATCCATTTTACTTCGATTTCACAAAAAACAATTTGCCTTCTTAAGCCTTTCTCAATTACTAATGATTATTTTCATAACACGTTAATTTCTTTATTGTTTATTAGATCAACCGCATGTCTAGTATCATCGTCAGATGCTGCATAAGAATTAACAATTGTAATACCCTTTGAGTATATTTCACTCATATCAAGTTCAACATTTGCGCCCTTACTTGGTACACCAAACATAACAATTGTACCACCCCTTCTGACGAAACTAACAGCATCCTTTAATGCATCCAAGCTGCTGGTAGATACGATAACAACATCAACCCCTTGATTCGCAGTTTCAGATTTTATTTGCTCTAAAGCATTAGTCTTACCAGGATGGATTGTTGTAGTCTCAATTTTTTTTGCAAAATTCAATCTAAATTCATTCAAATCCAAACAAAATATTTTTCCAAAACCATGATATTTTGCAAGCAATGCATGCATAATTCCAGTAGGGCCAACACCAAGTATAGCAACACTATCATTTTTTTTATGTGAAAATTTATTCCAGGCTCTAATACAACACGCAAGTGGTTCAATCATTGCAGCCTCTTCAAATGACATACTGGCAGGAATTTTTATTACACCACCATGCTTTACATTCCATTCCGGGACAATATACTCATCTGCAAGTCCACAAGGTTCAAGATTTGATTTGTAATATCTTTCACACATTGTTTCATTTCCATGACTACATTCATGACAATCATCTGAATAACATGCAACGTGATGATGTGTAAACACACGATCACCAACACTGAAATTTGAAATTTCTGAACCAACTTGCGTTATTATTCCTGCTGGCTCATGTCCAAGTCTCATTGATGGTTGTCCATATTTTCCAAATACTTTTTCAACATCAGAGCCACAAATTCCACAAGCATGCATTTGAACAAGTATGTCACCCGGACCAAGAGATTGTTTTTCTATGTTTTTAATTTCTATACTTGAATTGCCTTTCACTACTGCAGCCTTCATTGGAATATTTCATCAATAATTCTATGTAAAGTATGGCATTTGCATGCTAGAAAATCTATCTAGTTAGATTCAAAAGATAGTAAGTTATCATATCAATATGGCGGAACCATCATTCTGGCCTTATGGTTTAGGAATTGCTGCGGTCATAGCATTAGCTGTTATCATTCCACTTCTTCGCAAAAGGAGAAAAACTGGATCTAATTAACAATGTTTGATACAAATGGTGATCCTATTGGTATGGTATTGCTAGCAGCATGTCTAGTTGGTGTAATAGCATCTGTGGTAGGAATACGAATGTACATACTTTTCAAGAAATAGGCTATTACCAAAACCCGCAAACAACTTTAAGGAATTACAAATCAAGCAAAATGTAGAAAATGGCGGGAATTGGCACATTTATCATGCTTGGAGTAGTCGTAGGTTCAATTTGTATTTCATTGTCTTTGTTTTTGGATGAACGACTGGTTGATATAACTGAGGAATCGGGCGACTCGGTGACAGTAAACAATGTGGAATTTAATATAAGCCATATTGGAAACTATGAAAGCTTAGAAAAAACGAAAGAGTATAAGGAATTAGAAAAAACACAGGCGATAAAGGGACTGGCAACAAGCGAAATAGCAGAAGGGGTTTATTTTCAAATTCAAATTACCGCACATAACATTGGTACTGAAACTGTAAGGTTTACCGGTGGACAGTTTTACCTATTTGACATTAACCAAGAAAAATATGATGCGGTTTTTATTGGATATGCTGGTTCGGACATAATAGAGGAATTATCAAGGGTAGATCTTTTACCGGGCAGTTCTGTTACTGTTACAACACAATTTGATATTCCGTATGATGAAGAAATGAAATACACTGTTGGAATTCTTCCAGATAGATTTGGTCTTCAAGAGTCTGAAGAAAGAGGTTTTGTTTGTATAAAAAACTGTTAATGAAATAACTTTTCTATGGCGTTATAATTCAGAAAGCAACCCACCGATAAAAGATTCATACTCATCATCTGAAAACGTAATTACTTCTACCTGATTCTTAGACTTAGCCAACGGAAAGAAGTCTAAATGGTAGCATTCATTGTTAAAATAATATCCAGGGCATGAACAAAAATCCAAATCTGGATCAAACCAATATTCTTTATCCATTCCCACAACTGTCCAAATCTTCCTATTACTTGGTTCAAAAAGATGCAGTTTGACACGTTTTTCAGATAGGAGTGAATCTATTTTTTTAAATTGTAAATCCATAAGAATTTAATTAAATCGGATAATTATATTTTTAATGGTTCAAACTAAAATTATTCCCAAATATCCTGCACTCATGATTGAAGGAACTAAAAAAAGTTTAGTTATTACGGACTTACATTTAGGTTTTGAAAGTAATCTGTCGTTAAACAATATATTCTTAGGAAAAAACAGAACTGTTGCTGAAATTACTAAAGAAATTGAAAAGATCATAAAGAAAACAAAACCGGATTCATTAGTTCTATTAGGTGATATAAAATCTGGAATTAAATCTATAACAAAAACAGAATGGGAAACTGTACCTATTTTTTTTGAAAGTATTACTAAATTAATTGACACAATTCTGGTTCCAGGAAATCATGATGCAAATATAGAGAAACTGATCCCAAATGGAATAACACTTGCTAGTTCAAAGGGAATTATTATTGATGATATTCTTTTAACCCATGGGCATACAAAGCCGTCAGAAAATTTTTCGCAAGTAAATACAATTGTGATGGGTCATGTTCACCCTGTTTTTTTCCAAAAAGAGTCACTGATTAATGGTGAACGAGTATGGGTATCAATCAAGTGTAAGAAGCAGAGGATATTTCATTCAAAATCAGGAGAATTAGAAGTAATAATTTTACCATCATTTAACAAATACTTTTACACAACACAAAAAAAATTCTATAAAAAATCAATTTCGCCTATAATTGAGAAAATGGATGTGATAAAAGCAAAAATTGTGACACTTAATGGTACAATAATTGGTGATAAGCAGTTACTATCTTCTGTGATTTAGGGTATGTCCTTGTATGATTCTAATGGTTTTTTCGATGTTTCGTTTTTTTGTAACCACTCCAATGTTTTAACAAATGATTCCGCTAATTCAATAGTTGAAAGAACGGGAATGCCTAATTCCAGCGACTTTCTTCGTATTTGATATTCATCATAAAGCATACCAACATATTTTTCTAGAGTTGATGTACTTGGAATATTTACAATAAAATCAATTTTTTTCTCATGCAATAAATCAGAAATGTTCGGTTTCCTTTCTGGCTCGCTAATTTTATGAACAACAGTAACATCTCCAAGTTTCTCTGCAAAGAATTCTGCTGTTGTTTCAGTGGCAAGAATTTTGAAGCCCAGACTTTTTAACAGTGCAGATGTATGAAGTAATTTTTCCCGGTTTTCTACACCGCCTATTGTAACCAATGCTGATCCAGTTTTTGGGAGATTATAACCCACTGATGTCAATCCCTTTGATAATGCATCGTAGAAACTATTTCCAAAACATGCTGCCTCACCTGTTGACTGCATTTCAACACCCAATACAATATCTGCTCCTTCAAGCTGCATGAAAGAAAATTGTGGAACCTTTATTCCATGCATACCAGTATTCGCCCACATACCCTGAGGTATATTGGAAATCTTTTTTCCTAGTATTGCTTGTGCTGCTAGACTAATTATATTCACTTTAACAAACTTAGAAACAAATGGCATGGAACGAGATGCACGTATATTTAGTTCTATAACATATGCTTGCTCATTTTTAACTAAAAATTGTAAATTAAATGGTCCTCTAACATTGAATTCTTTAGCAATCCTTGTTGTCGAGTCAGTAATATTTTCAATAATCTTATTGCTTAGCCTCCAAGGTGGTATACACATCATTGCGTCACCAGAATGAACACCAGCACTATCTATGTGTTCAACTATCGCACCAATTACCACATTTTCTCCATCACAAACACCATCAACATCAACTTCTAACGCATCAAGCATGAATTTTGTAATTACAACCGGATGATCAGGTGATACTACTGTGGCATCGTTAACAAATTTTTTCAGTTCAGCCTGTGACCATACCACCTTCATTGCTGCGCCACTGAGCACGTATGATGGTCTTACCAATACAGGATAACCAACCTCCAATGCAAAGTTCTTTGCATCAGTAATATTCGTAAATGCTTGCCAAGATGGTTGCCCTATATGGAGTGTATCTAAAACTTGGCTAAACTTTGAACGGTTTTCAGCTCTATCCACATTTTCAGCACTTGTCCCAATAAGTGTAATTCCATTGTCAACTAATTTGGGAGTTAGATTGTTTGCTGTTTGACCACCTACAGATGTAACAATACCATTCGGCTGCTCAAATTCTGATATATCTAAAATTCGTTCAAGTGTAAGTTCTTCAAAGTAAAGTCTACTGCATATATCATAATCGGTTGATACGGTTTCAGGATTACAGTTTACTACCACCACATTTTTTTCACCGCCATCCTGAAGACCCCAAACCATATTCACAGTTCCCCAATCAAATTCTACACTACTACCTATTCGGTAAGGACCAGCACCAAGAACAATGATCCCACTATCCTTTTTTGTAACTGAGATATCATTTTCTGTCCCGCCATAGGTAAGATAAAGATAGTTAGTTTGAGCTGGCCACTCCGCTGCTAATGTATCAATCTGTTTAACTATAGGTATAACATCAAGATCTTTTCTAATTTTTCTTACTTCTAATCCATCTTTCTTAACAGCTCTACCAATCTGGTTATCAGAGAATCCAAATTTTTTTGCGTCTGATAAAAGTTTATGATCCAGTGTTGATGATTTTAATCTTCTTTCTACTTCAACAATATTATTAATTTTGTTTAAGAACCATGGATCAATGGCTGATAATTGATAAATTTTTTCAATTGATATGCCCTTATGAAGTGCAGCCACAACGTAATACAATATATTATCATCAGGTGTTTGGAGATGTTCCTCAATTTGCTCATCATTTAATGATTCATCATTTTGGCGATTTAAGACAAGCCCATCCTTTCCGATGTCAAGCATTCTAATTGATTTCTGTAATACCTCTTCGAATTTTCTGCCTATTGCCATTACTTCACCCACAGATTTCATAGTAGGTCCCAGATTCCTATTTGCAAGTTCAAATTTTGTAAAATCCCATCTTGGATGTTTACACACTATGTAATCTAAGGCCGGTTCAAAACACGCAGTGGTCTTTTTTGTGATAGTGTTAACTAATTCTGGTAATGAGTAACCAAGTCCTATCTTTGCAGACATGTATGCCAATGGATACCCAGTAGCCTTGCTTGCCAGGGCAGAAGAACGTGAAAGCCTAGGATTAATCTCAATTGCAGCATATGTATCGGAAGCTTGGTCTAATGCAAATTGAATATTACATTCTCCTACAATTCCAACATGCTTTGTTGCTCGTAATGCTGCAGATCTTAACATATGATATTCGTGGTTATCTATTGTCTGAGATGGTGCAACAACTATGTTATCACCAGTATGAACCCTCATTGAAAGTACATTTTCCATATTACAAACTATTACATTATTTTTTGAATAATCTTGCATGACTTCAGCAATTTCATGTAATTCAATCTCATTAAATGCAACCCCACCACCCTTTCCTCCAAGTGTATATGCAACCCTAACGATTACAGGATAGCCTAAATCTTTTGCAACCTTTTTTGCATCGTCAAATGTGTGAACTGTTTTACTTTTTAAAACAGGTACATTGCATTTAACCATCGAATCTTTGAACCTCTGCCTATCTTCTGTTGCCATAATTCCTGGAACCTGTGTTCCCAAAACTGATATACCATATTTTTTCAATATTCCAGCTTCATCAACTTTCACACCACAATTTAGTGCAGTCTGACCTCCATAGCTTAACATGATACCATCTGGTCTTTCTTTTTCAATAATTGATTCCACATATTCTGGAGTGATTGGCAAAAGGTATACTTGATCAGCGAACCTAGTATCGGTTTGAATTGTTGCAATATTTGGATTGATTAGAATACTCTTGAGTCCATCCTCGTGGATTGCTTTGAGGCATTGGCTTCCGGAGTAGTCGAATTGACGGTCGATTTATCGACTTTCGCCCGCTTCTCCGATTTTAATAGCCCCACTACCTAGAACAAGAATTTTTTCTAACCTCTCATGTTTTACCAGCTTTTCCCTCCTCCATGATATTCTTCAGCTCATCAAAAACGAATTTACAATCATAAGGTCCTGGTGATGCCTCCGGATGAAATTGAACTGCAATGCATTTTTTTGCGCCAAGACAAATTCCTAATGTTGGAATATTTTTTTGGATTAATGATTTAGCGGTAGAAATAGTCTCTTGGCAATTCTCAGGGTCACCTGGACCATTACTTATCACAACACCTTTTGGTTTATGTTTTAGAATTTCTTCAATGCTTGTATCCCACGGAACTTTCACAGTATTATATCCGATATCATGAATATTTCGTATTATGGCATTCTTTGTGCCAGTGTCAATGAGAATAATGTTTTCTGATTCATTACCAAATTTCTCTATTTTTTTAGTTGATACTGAATCCATGAATTTTTCACTATTGTAATTTGGCGCAGATTTTAGCTTGTTTTTAAGATCATTTTCATCTATTTCGCTATCAGAAACAGCTAGGGCGCTCATCATAACTCCTGATTCCCTTAGTTTTTTAGTTAATTCTCGAGTGTCAATGCCTGAAATTCCTTGAATTTTTTCCTTGTATAGCCACTCATCAAGGTTAGAGATAGTTCATGAACCACTAAGCCACGAGCCTGAATTTTATCTGATTCAAAAAACTTGGGTAATCCATTCATTTCGAGCGTAGGATCAGGAACTCCATAATTTCCTACCAATGGGTAAGTTAGTGTGACAATTTGACCAGAATAGGAGGGATCTGTGAGTGTTTCAGTATACCCAACCATTCCTGTATTAAATACGATTTCGCCAAAAGTTAATCCAGAGTAACCAAATCCCATTCCATCAAAAACAGAGCCATCACTTAAGATCAGTTTTCCAAACTTGTTTGCGTGTTTGGATTCTTTTATGGCTATTGTAACCCTCGAAAAGTGATCCACAAAAGGAATTTAAGTTTTTGTAAAAATGATCGTTATGAAATTTTGGTGAATGTTATGATTATAATGCTTTGAATTGTTCGCTCCATTTGTAATATGCCCTTATCATATCCATGGAAACGCTAGGTTTTCTTCTTACTATAGTCTCTCTAAAATCCTTCATTGTTATATCACGCGGTTTGGATGGATTTTCACCCTCTACTGGTTCTTTGTATGTAGTTGTGCTAAACATCTCATTCACAACTTTAAGCTGAACAGCTTGACAAATATCCTTGATATCACTTGCGCTATATCCATCAAAAATTGATGCCAAGGTATGAGAACGTACCCTACCATCTAGTTGTAGTTTGTTTGTGTAAAGTTGGAAAAGTTTTTCTCTGGCTTCAAGTGTTGGTAATGAAACGTATATCCTTTTTTGGAACCTACGCAAAAATGGATGATCAAGACTCCAGGGTTTATTGGTTGCGCCAATTACGTATAACTGCATATCCTTTCCCTTACCGTTAATTCCATCTATTTCTGTCAGAAATTGATTTCTGCTTCTTACCTCACCACCAATCTCATTTGTACGTTCACCTAAAAGTGAGTCAAGTTCATCGATGAATAAAATTACAGGTTTGCCTTCTCTCTCGGCATAATTACGAGCCATCTTAAATAATTTTGAGACATTTTTTTCTGCCTCACCAAGCCATTTACTCATCATGGATGAACCGTCTACATTGATGAAATAACCATCAAGTTCATTAGCAGTTGCAGCAGCAAGAATTGTTTTACCACAACCAGGTGGACCATATAATAAAATTCCTCTTGGCCAACCTAGTGGAAATAAATCTGATCTTTTAGATGGATAAACTATTGATTCACGTAATGCATTTTTAGCATCATCTACACCAACTACATCATCCCATCTAACATCTGGTTTTTCTTTCATTAGCATGTCTTCGAAACTATTTTTAGTATTATTTGCAAGAGTTGCTCTCTGCTCCTCTGGTGATGCTGCAGAATCAACTACTGGTTCAACGTCAGTTAATGATGTGCTCTGTAGTGACTTTATTCTGTCTTGGTATGATTTCATACGTTCTGTATAGATTTTGTTTAGTTGACTATCCGGATAAAGGCGCATTAATTTGAGCAATGTTTCTGTCGCCTTTTGATAATTAGTTATTGCCATCCCACGTGCCCCTTGCGCATCATATTTTATTGCACCAGTAGCATATTGGCTGGCAGACTTTTCTAGTTCTTGTGGAGCCATATTCATCTAAATTACCAGATATCTAGTTT